>Ga0210044_10001966_pt1 | contig 31195 bp, 26 predicted proteins | sample CryGey13umfilter_2_FD_183959 | JGI IMG/M metagenome (GOLD analysis project Ga0210044, IMG submission 183959) | Groundwater microbial communities from aquifer in Utah, USA - Crystal Geyser 4/9/14 3 um filter (SPAdes) (version 2) | ecosystem: Environmental > Aquatic > Deep subsurface >...
CAGGCCGCTGCCCCCGGCACCCTGTCCGGCAATTACTATGTCGTCGGCGCCAACGCCAAGCCGGGCAGCGTGCAGTTCGACATCGTCATCTATGTGAACGGAACCATGTTCAAGACGTTCAAGGATAACGAAGGGCAAATCGTCGCCGACATCACCGACAAGCTGGCGCTGGGGTCCAACACGGTCACCCTGCAGGCGAAGAAAGTGATCAGCGGTGGGCGTGCCAGCACCTCGTCTTCCGATGTCATCTCGGTCTTCATTGGGAAAGGCAACGCCAACGGAAACCAGCTGACCATCGACAAGCAGCTGGCCACCTTCAAGGTCGACGCCAGTCAGACCGCCGACAAGACCGAGAGCTTCACGTTCGACGCCAACTGATTCGAGCGCCTACGGCCGTTGCTCAATGGCCCGTTGCGCCGCTCGCCAATGGGAACCTTGCCTCGGTGTGAGGTTCTCGACCTCGAGCTGCCCTAGGTCGATGTTCTCACCCCAATACGCGTTCACCTTTGGATGGGTTCGCGCGACGCGTAGGCTCGCGCGAGCCCGCAGGGCCAAAGTGCCTACCATGGTGTCCGAGAGCACGGGGGCAAAGTCGAGATCAAATCGGCGTGAGGTGTAGCGAGCGGTGGTGTCCGCGCCCCCCAACACTATCCCTTCTCCCACGTCGACCCACTCTCCCCGCGGCAGCAACTGAGCCTGGAAGCGCAGCGCAAAGGTCGTCTCCGGCCAGTTCGTGCTGCCCAACTTTAGAAACGGCGCCACTTGCGCGTCCAGGCCGACGGCCACGGCCGGTCGGGTTGCGACCCCAGCACCACCTTGTCGCAGTGGGATCTCGCTGCCGCCAGCCGTGATCGAGACGTCCATTGCGCTCATGACCCACTGGTCGAGTTCGGTGTCGTGGAGCGTCTTGGGCAGTCCTTTGTCGACGCCAAGAAATTCTCGATACGGGAGGTCGTCGCCTCCGCCTCTCCCCGAGACCACCGCCAGGGCTTCGAATTTTTCCAGCTCTCCGAGGTCTGCGAGCCCCACCTCCTGCGGCACAAGAAGCCACTCGTGGTGCAGACTCAGTGTGTTCTTGCCGTGCTCTGGGAAGAACGAGGAGAGGTCGACCTCCGCCCACCTTACGCCCGGCTCATCCAGAACAAGCGGCTCAAAGGCACCAGAGAGGGGCGCTCCACCTTGCTCCGCCAGCTCTCCGTTGATCTTGATCTCGGTCACCACCACAACGAGGCGCAGTTTGCACGCTGCAAACGCCGATGGCGGAGCGTACTCGACCTCGATTCGCATCGGCTGGGGCTCGCCAACCGCACCCGAGTCGTGCACGATCCAACGAACGGCCACCCACTCCGCAGCCAGACGCCGCCTAGCCTCCTGTGGAAGCTCTTCCCATAACGAGGCGAGCGCCGAGCTGAGGTGCGCTCCTGACAGAGAGTCCTCGGTCAGACCGAGCTCCTCGATGAGGAGTGGCAGGATCGCGTCGTCCCGTAGGGTGCCCGCGTCCAGGACGCTCTCGAGTGGCACTTCCTGCTGAACCTGCCAACGCAGCACTTCGCGCAGTGCGCTCGGGTCTAGGCTTTGTGGTTCGTTCAGCACCCCCTTGGCCAGTCTCTGTTTTTCTGCGCTGCTTTCGCTCGCCTGGAAGCGGGCGAACATCTGCTCTGCCCGCTCAGCGCCAAGCTCGGGCGTATCGAGGGGCTCCTCGCCGAGCTCGGGACAATAGGAGTGGAAGGCCAGCGCCAGCAGGCGCGCTCGCTGCCCTTCGAGCTCGGCCCGTTTCTCCTCGAGGAACCCCCGTCCCTCTTCGCTCTCACAGAGAGTGTGGACAGACTGGGCGAGGCCAGCCCCCTCGTCGATGGCGTCGACGTTCATGCGCCAGTTGCGTTTGGGAAGCCAGGTGTGCAATTGCACCGCCGCCGCGCACCACAGCACGCCGGAGAACAGAACCACAAGAACCCAACGCCTGCTCTTGCGCTCCCCCTGCTCAGGCGGAGCATCCTTCTTCGGCTGGTCGCCGCCCATGGCTTCAACCTCCGACGACAAAGTTCACGATTCTCCCAGGCACATAGATCGCCTTGCGGATGGTCTTCCCTTCTAGGTGTTTCTGCACGGCGGGGAGCTCTTTTGCCGCGGCGAGCACAAACTCCTGGTCTGCGTCGCGCGGGACATCGAACGTCGTGCGAGTCTTGCCCATGATCTGCACCGCGACGGTGACCATGTCATCGACACACAACGCTTCGTCGTACTCTGGCCAGGGAGTGTAGGCGAGGGTGTCTGCACCACCGAGCAAGTGCCAGAGCTCCTCTCCGAGGTGTGGCGCAAACGGGGAGAGCAACAGCACGAAGGTTCGAGCGGCTTGTGCGGGCACCACCTCCAACTTGGAGAGGTGATTCAGACACACCATGAGCTGCGAAATGGCGGTGTTGAACGCCAGTCCCTCGATGTCGAGGGTGACCTTCTTGATGGTCTTGTGGAGCAGCCGCAGCGTCTCGTCGTCGATGGTTGCGTCATTGCGGATCTTGTCGCTGACGACGACTTCTCCATCGCCTTGAGGGACCACGAGTCTCCAGCTCCGAGCGAGGAACCGATAGACGCCAGAGACCCCGTCGGAATCCCACGGTTTGGTGGCGGCGAGGGGCCCCATGAACATCTCGTAGAGCCTGAGGGAGTCTGCGCCATACTGTGAGACCACATCGTCAGGGTTGACGACGTTGCCACGGCTCTTGGACATCTTCTCGATCAAGATCTCGAGCGTCTCGCCGGTCTCTTTGTGTATGGCTTTGTCTTCGCTCTTCGTGACCTTGTCGGCGTGAATGTAGTTGCCGCCTTTGTCCTTGTAGGCGAAGCCAAGAATCATTCCTTGGTTGAACAGCTTCTGGAAGGGCTCCTTCGTGGAGACGACTCCACAATCGAAGAGGACCTTGTGCCAGAAACGCGCGTAGAGAAGGTGCAGAACGGCGTGCTCGGCGCCACCGATGTAGAAATCGACGGGCATCCAGTATTTTTCTTTCGCTGGGTCCCAGGCCACCTGGTCGTTGTTGGGGTCGATGTAGCGAAGGTAGTACCAACAACTCCCCGCCCATTGGGGCATGGTGTTGGTTTCTCGCGTGACCGGCGCCCCTGACTCTGGATGGGTCGTGTTGACCCATTCAGGCACTGAGGCCAGAGGGCTCTCACCGGTTCCAGAAGGCTTGTAGACGCTGACTTGGGGAAGCTCGATGGGGAGCATCTCCTCGGGAAGGGCCAGGGGATTGCCCTCGGCGTCCCAAACGATGGGGAAGGGTTCTCCCCAATAACGTTGTCGGGAGAAGAGCCAGTCGCGCAGCTTGTAGTTGATGGCGCCCTTGCCGAGCCCCTCGGCCTCGAGCCATTCAGTGACCCTCGTCTTGGCGAGATCGGTGGGCAGGCCATCGAAGCGAGCGCTGTTCACGAGCACGCCTTCGCCCGCAAAGGCCTCTTGGAGCACGTCGCCGCCGGAGATGACCTCTCGAATCTCGAGACCGAACTTTTTCGCAAACTCCCAGTCTCGTTGATCGTGGCCGGGAACCGACATAATGGCGCCCGTGCCGTAAGAGGCGAGGACGTAGTCGGCGATCCAGATGGGGATTTTCTCGTCGGTGACCGGGTTGATGGCGTACGAGCCGAGGAACACTCCGGACTTGTCCTTGGACAGGTCGGTGCGCTCGAGGTCCGACTTGGAAGCAGTCGCCTCTTGGTAGGCCGCCACGGCCGCTTTCTGTTCCTGCGTCGTGAGGGCTTCGACGAGGGAATGCTCAGGGGAGAGCACCATGAAAGTAGCTCCCCAGAGCGTGTCGGGGCGAGTCGTGAAGACCCGGAGCTTCGCGTGGACACCGCTCTGCGGGTCGACGAGAAAGTCCACTTCGGCGCCAAGTGACTTGCCGATCCAGTTGCGCTGCATCGCCTTGATCTTCTCTGGCCAATCGAGGTCCTCGAGATCTTCGAGGAGGCGGTCGGCGTAGGCGGTGATTCGGAGCATCCACTGGCGCATGGGCTTACGGACGACGGCGAACCCTCCGACCTCGGACCGGCCGTCGATGACCTCCTCGTTGGCCAGCACGGTCCCCAGCTCCGGGCACCAGTTTACCGGAGCCTCGGCGACATAGGCGAGACCTCGGTTGTAGAGCTGCAGGAAGATCCACTGGGTCCATTTGAAGTACTTGGGATCCGTAGTGTTGACCTCACGATCCCAGTCGTAGCTGAAGCCCAAGGACTTGATCTGGCGTTTGAAGGTCTCGATATTTCGTTGTGTTGTCGCGGCGGGGTGCGTGCCGCTTTTAACGGCGAACTGTTCGGCGGGGAGTCCGAAAGCATCCCAACCGATTGGGTGTAGGACGTTGAAGCCCTTCATCCGCTTGTATCTCGAAAAGATATCAGAAGCAGTGTAGCCCTCTGGATGCCCGACATGCAGACCCGTGCCCGATGGATAGGGGAACATGTCGAGGATGTAGTACTTCGGCTTCTCGCTGATGTCCTCAGTCTTGAAGGTCTTGTGGGTCTCCCAGAACTCTTGCCACTTGGGCTCGAAGGATGAGGGCTCGTATCCAGGCATTTTTTCTCCGATCGTCAAGGCTGGCCGTGGAGCCGTTTCTCCCCGGTGATCTTTCGTGGGCGCTACGCTGGCAGACTGACCGCATCGATGCGGGCCGACTGCGGTGTCGGCTGCTTCGACGCACGGCTCTCGCCACGGGCCGGACTGTGTGGTGTACACGATTGGCACTCCGCTGTCGTGCCAAGATTCACACACGGCTGAGCGCCGCAAAGCGTGACGCGCAGGTCGTGAGAGTGTGTGTCCTGCGGTGGTTCGGGCTACCAGACCATGCTGAAGCCAACGACTCCGCCATCGGGCGTGGGAGCCAAACCGAGGTTCCAGCTGCTGGTCTCCCCTTCGAGCTTGGAACCTCCGCTCTGGTCGGCGATCACCATGACCGCTCCAGCGATGACGAACGCGGCTCCGGCGCCGTAGAGCGCGTCAGCGAAGACCGACATCTTCCAGCGGTCCTTGAGCGCGTTGGTCATGTCCTTGCCATCTTTCTTGCTTCGGCAGTCATAACTGTTGGTGCAGGCTTGGAAGTCGTCGTCGGCCTGCATGGCCAGGATCGCGCACACCCCCCCAGCGACGGCGATCGCCCCTCCGGTTCCCAGGGAGACGATGCCGATCGTGGTCCAGCTGACCGCGTTAGGTTGGGTGTTGATGTCGGTGATGACGGAGAAGGCTTCCCCAGTCCAGAGAGAGTTGATGGCGTCTTTCATGCCTTCGTTGTTCGTGACATCGGCAGGACGAACCGTGAACTGTCGAACGAGCTTCTTCCCCTCGACGTCGACGAGCATCATTTTGTAGCCGTCAGAGTCGCCGCCTCGGGCGGGCACCAAGCCAGCTGCGATGATGTGCTTGACGCCCACACGGTGACCCAAGGTCACGAGCATTTGTGCGATGTGCTCGTTATCGTCGACCATCTGCGAGGCGTTGAGGCTGAGACTGATGGGGTAGGTGTAGGCGTTGGCAAACTCATCGTGGAAGTCGATGATGGTGTCTTCGGTGACGGGAACGACGTAGGCGCGCACGGTCTGCTCGTCACAAACCTCGGCGACGCCATATTCTCCGGGTAAGACGACGACGGTGACGGTGGGCGCCTCGAGGAGGTCGTGTCCGTTGACACGACCGCGGCAACCCTCGGCCACGTTGATGGTCAAATTCTTCCCGTTGGCGCTAGAGGGGAGATAGCGCTGGTAGAGTTCCACGAGGTCCGGGGAAAATTGCTCGTCGCCGGGCACTTGCGTGGGGAACTGCCGCACGAGGCGCTCGATCACGACCTCGGCTTTATCCGGCTGATCGAGGACGAAGAAGTAGGCCTGGATGAGAAAGAGCCCACCCTGATAGATAGTCTCGGCGAAGCCGGGCCTGAGGGAGAGTGAGACGAGATGCCCTTCGGCGGCGGCCAAGGCCGTCTCGAGCTGCTTTGAGGCGCGGTCGTAGTCGCCATCGAAGAAGGCCTCATTGCCCTTGGCGAACATCTGTTCGAGCTCGGAGACGTTGGGGAGCATGAGCTCCGGGAAATGAGCGTTGAGAAGATCGTCTCTGGTCGTGCTGTCCATGAGCTGTTGACGGCCGTCGTCGATCGCGAGCTTGTTCAGATTGTCATTGAGTTGCTGGGGTTCGTAGGCCGCGCCAAAGTCGACAGGGATGAAGATCGATTGGGCGCTGGCCGTACTGCACAGCAAGAGCAGCGTTGAGCTGACAATCAGAATGAGGGGGGTGCGTGAGGTCGCCATGAATTCCTCTCCCGTTGGAGCAATCTCTCGAGGTCAAGTTCTTATGCGGCCGTACACGGCCCAAGGTCGAGTCCGTGTGTTTGGCTGCCGAGCAAGAAGACTATTGTGAATGCCAGCGAGTCCAAGTGGTTGGACGCTGACCAGGAAGGTGCCAGCGTGTCCGTGCGCTTCGGCCGTCGACTCGTTGCACGCGAGAACCGCTAACGACCTGCAACTATCGCGGATTTGAGGCGGCCGTGCAAACCGCCAAGAGCTTGACCGCGCTCGGTGGATTCGGTGTCGGGGGCAGATTGATGCACACGCCAACACGCGGCGGTGAAGGGCTGTCTGCTGAAGCGCGCGGATCACTCGTAGGCAGAGATGGCGAAGAGTCGTGTAGACCCGAAGGGTGGCGCGATGGATGCGCGCAACACCCCGTTCCGCATTCACAAACATCGAGAACCGGTAAAGCCCGCCTCGACAGTCGAAGGTGAAGAGGTGGGTGAAACGACGGTCCGCGTCTTTCTCTGGCGAAAGAAAAGTTCACTGTGTCGGTTCATCCGCGGCGCCAATTGAGAAGATTGTGCAATAAGATCGGCATGATGACGCGATTTCCAGAAGGAATCCAAATCGCGTCTGAAACTTTACAGCCACCGCGGAATTGACTATTTTGTATGACTGTTCGCAAAGCGAATCATTCGAAGGACGTTTGACAATTCATCCGCTGTTCGTGGAGTCCCTGTTTCACGTGTCAGGTCCACCCACCCTTTTCGGCCCTCCAAAGACGAGCCAACCATTTTACCTCTTCAAGTCACCCGCGTATTTTGGCCCCCGACCCTACCGACCGTGAGCGATTTTCGCGCACAGCGAACTGGAGATGCTCCCTCCCCGCGAGGGAGCATTTTTGGTTTCTGCGCGTAACCCTTTGGGTTGACACGACACTCCGCCGTCCCTGGCTACGAGGTCTTGCGCTCGCCGAGATGGGTGATCCTGCTGTGCGGACGCCGCCATCCCTGGCTACGAGGTCTTGCGTCGGGCGCACTCTCGCCCTGGTGTCTGTTCGGGCGCCGATTGTGCTCTCTCCGAACGTGCGGTACCTTCGCCGAGTTCGTCGTCGTGGGCTCGGCTCCATTCGGCGATCGTGGCTGCACCGCCCTTTCGAATAGTGGGATGCAGAGGGTGACTCCGCAGAAGGTCAACCTTTTTTGGCCTCGCGCGAACTGACGTCAGCTAGGGATTTCGGGATGCCATTCGTCTCCGTATTTGTGTTCCGGCAGAAGATGCGAAAGGCGGAAGTCGATCGAGTTCTCGACGACGTCCCCAATATTTTCGCCCGCATCTCCCAGTCCCGTGGAGAGTCTTTCGATAAGGACAAAGTCAGCGTCGTACTCGTTGATGGTGCGGCCCGGAATGTGTTCTCGCCAGAGAGCCACGCGAAGGGGTTTCAAGGGCTGGACATTTTGTTGCTCGTCTTCGCGAAGATCAGCGAAGAGAGGAACCGCGAGGAGTTGCGAGAGGCGCTAGAGACTCAGTTCCGTGACAAGTGGGTCACCAGGGCCCGAATCTTCGATGTCGAGGATGACAAGTGGAAGGTCGGTCGCTGGATGGATGATGACGCCGTGGTCTGGAACCCTTCCGGAGTCAGCACCGCCAAGGTCCCCTGACCTCACGGCTCACAGCGGCGACACGAATCCTTGGCTTCCGTGCAAAGCGTGGAGGCCCACAGGCAGGTGTCCGAGAACTCGGCGTCGTGGTGTTGCTTGGCAATGTCACAAATCGTGTCGCTCGACCGGCACAGATCATCCTTGAGCTGGCAGGTTTCCAGGCACGAGTGACGCGTTGCCCCCGAAACCATCGCCGCGGTGCCGTCGCTGAGGCCTAAAGATTGTGCGATGCCGTGGATCTTGGAGCGCTCGCTCACCACGACCTGCTCGGCGCTCTTCTGGCTCCCGCCCAGGAGCACTTGGTCCTTCGTGGGCCGCTGGGCAGCACAGGCCGAAGCCAAGAGTATGGCCAGACAGAATATGGGTGTAAGGGAGCTTCTCATGGTTTTTGACTTGGCTTTTGGTCGAGCAGCCTCTTGAATATGACGATGGCCGCGCGATGAGATTCTACGGCTCCTCGATCGTCTCCTTGTTGTCTGAGGATATCGCCCCTGCTCTGCCATAAATATCCAGCGAAGAGGCTTGTCTTCGACCTCTCCCCGCCACGCTCCAAGCCGCTCTCGACGGCCTCTAGAGCCTCATCGAGCTTCCCTTCCTCACTCAGGATCCGAGACAGGCGCCCCGACGCATCCATGACAAGGTCGGCGACCTCGTCCTGCCGCTTCGAAGTCCGCTCGAGCGCCTCTATGAGCTCGGTCATGGCGTTGGCGGCCGACTGTAGATCGTTATTCTCCACCGCAATGTCGGCTTGTGTGTGGTAGCTCTGAGCCATCGCCATCGCCGCCTCGGTCGTCTGGTCGCTGAGCAGCGCCGGTGCTGGTCCCTCGTAGCACCCACTCATGAAGCCGAGTGACGCGAGGGCGATGAGGAGCTGAAGTGCTGCGCGTGTCATCGTCGCCCCCTGCTCACATTCTGCCGGCGCTTCCAGCCCGCATCTTGGCGCCAAGCCTCGAAGCGAGCGTCGCGCAGCGCCTTTAGGCGCGTGTCACCTCGTGGTTCTCGAGACTCTAGGAGTAGGCTCGACGCATACTGGGGCAGCTGGGATTCGACGAGACTGACCGCCGCTGCAGGTTCTCGCAACGGATTGACGGTCGGCTGGGTCGTGTCCGGAGCGACGAAGACCAGCATCAGTACGCCCAGGGCTGAGGCGAGGGAGAGCAGCGGTGTCCAAAGCTCCTTCCATCGTAAAGTCCGCTGGGCCCGCTGGGCCGCCACCGCGAGTCTCCTCTCGAGATCGTCCCAGATGGCCTTCGCATGCGTGGTCTCGAGGTCGTGTTCAGCGGCCCGAAGCACGTGAGCCATGGGCGCGAGCCCCAACAACGTCGAGTCTTTCGACAAGTTTGGAAGCAGATCGAGTCCACTCTTCCCCTTGTCGAGCGACTCCAAGGCTTCGGCGAATCGTCGCGCCTCTGAGAGCTCGCGCGCAGAGACGCCTTCTGGGTCCAGGCTCGCTCCGTCACTCCTTTTGTCTTTGTCGGTATTGGACATGGTCGTTCTCCGGAGGTGAGGCCTGCGTTCAGGCCTCCTCTCCTTCACATTCCGTCTCGTATAGAGCCTTGAGGCGCTTGATCGCGCGAAACAAGATCACGTCGAAGTTGCCGATGGTCACGTCCAGCTCCGCTGCACAATCCTCGCGGCTCTTGCCGTCGAAGAAGCGCATGCGAACGGCCTGCTGATAGCGTGGATTCAAACCGTCCACGAGCCGATGGACGAGCTCCTGGATCCGCCCGATCCGCTCCTCGTCCAGGAACATCTCGTCGGGTCCCTTCGATGCACTGCCGATGAGCTCGAGATAGGGGGTGAACCCTTTCACGAACCGTTCGGTCCGACGATTGCTCCGATGGACGTCGATCACCTTGTTGTAGGCGATGCGGCTGAGCCAATAGTAGAGACTCCGATCCTGCCAAGTGACGGTATGAATCTTCTCGAATGCCGTCAGATACGTATCTCTCAGCACATCCTCGGCGATGTCCGCGATCCCGAGGCGGGGAAAGATGACGCAGCGGTACAGTCGATTGGAGAACGCCTCGTAGAGCTCCTTGAAAGCTGCATGCTCTCCGGACTGCAGTCTCTTCAGTAACCGCTGTTCCTGGCTGAGCGTGAGCTGTAACGGCATCTGATGAGCCCCATTGACGACGACGTTCGTCAAGGTCAATACCGCCAAGCCTCAATCTGGGCAACTGACTGCGCTGTGTGGCCCTGCTCATTGTCTCTCCTGTGAGCAGGCTGTGCAGAGCGTGTTGGCGCTGTCGCACTCGCTCGATGCCCAGTCACAGTCTCGATTCATCTCACTGGTGTAGTTTTTGGCCACATCGCAGATGACTCCGGCCGACTCGCAGATGGCCTCTGCCAATTTGCAGGTCCCAGGGCACGCGCCGAGTGAAAGGTCCAAGTCGTTTCGCTGCAGCGTTCCACCGTAGTCCTTCAACAGACTATTGATCCGGCGAATCGCGTCCTCGGCGCGCCGCTTCCCTCTTTTGATCGCCCAGCCAGTCCCGTCGCCGCCCTGCGCATCGCCGCTCTCCCCGGACGTGATGGTGGCTGGGCTCGCCTCGGCCCTTCCAGCGTCATCTTGTTCCTGTGGGGCCTGAACTTCGATGGCTTTCATCGCGTCCGTGGTCTTTTTCGTCTTTTTCCCTCCTGCGTCCGCCTTCTCCTCGACGATCGGATCACTGTTGTCCTCATCGATGGGACATTGCTCCCCATCAGCAGATTCTTTTTTTTCGACCTTCTCGGAACCCTGCCCGTCCTCGGCCTTCTTGGACTCGTACTCGCGCTTCTCGGTCGAGCCTGAGGTGCGGGGAGTCTCGGTCGGCGCCGCAGCGCCCCCACAGCTGACGAGCCCTGAAGAGAGCAGCAACAAAACCCAAAGCGTTCGTCGTGCAAACATGTGAAGGTCCTTTTCGCGGCCGCCGTCAGCATCTCGGGCGAGTTGATGACCGCACAGCCACAGTCGTTCAACGCCGATGCTCAGGGCCTCTTACACCTAAGAACATCCCGAGACTCAGGCTCTCGGGCGGCCTGCGCCGCCGGGAGCGGAGGGTCGCGAGGTGGCTCGCTTCGAGTCACCTCTGCTATGAAAATCGCCGGGTTCTGGCGGTATATTGCTGATATTGCTTCGATCTTATCGCAGAGGCGCAGAGGGCGGCCGAGGCGCAGAGGGTTTGAGGTAAGGAGCTGTCTCGTCGTGAACTCATGGTGGCAACGGTGAGTCGGGTTCTTTGTTTTCTCACCTCTTGGGTGACGCGCAGCGTCTCAGATGACTGCTATGAAAATCGGCTCTCATAAGCACACGCTGTTCGCCCAAGGCTCCGCCTTGGGCTGGGAATTGTTCGGCCCCCGAGGGGCCGATGCCCAGGGCGTTGCCCTGGGCTTGTCTCAAAGCTTTTCTCACCTCTTGGATGACGCGCAGCGTCTCAAATGGCCGCCATGGAAATCGCCGGGTTCGAGAGGTATGTTGTCGATATTGCTTCGTTCTTATCGCAGAGGCGCGAACGGCGGCCGAGGCGCAGAGGGCTTGAGATAAGGAGCTGTCTCGTTGTGCGCTCATGGTGGCAACGGCGAGTCGGGTTCTTGGTTTTCTCATCTCTTGGATGACGCGCAGCGTCTCAGGGTGGCTGCTATGAAAATCGGCTCTCATAAGCACACGCTGTTCGCCCAAGGCTCCGCCTTGGGCTGGGAATTGTCCGGCCCCCGAGGGGCCGATGCCCAGGGCGTTGTCCTGGGCCTGTCTCAAAGCCTCTCATCTCTTGGATGACGCGCAGCGTCTCAAATGGCGGCCATGAAAATCGCCCGGGTGCGAGCGGTATGTTGTCCCATAGACTACCGCCGATCGGCGCCCGGAGTGCAGAAGTATTGGACTCGCCACGTCTCGCGGGAATCTCGAACCGGGTGTTGACGACCACGTGTCGATCTTATATATGCCCAGCCGGTTCGCGTCGCGCCGTTCGCACTATGGAGATGTTATGAAGATCCACGAGTATCAAGCCAAGCAGCTGTTCCGCGAATATGGGATCCTGGTCCCCCGAGGCATTCCGGCTTTCTCCGTCGATGAGGCCGTCAAGGCGGCGGAGGAGCTCGGTGGTTCCTTCTGGGTGATCAAGGCCCAGATTCACGCCGGTGGTCGCGGCAAGGGAGGAGGCGTCAAGCTCGCCAAGAGCCTGCAGGAGGTTCGCGCCCATGCTGAAGCCATTCTCGGAATGCAGCTGATCACCCACCAAACTGGCCCTGAAGGCCAAAAAGTTCGACGCCTCTACATCGAAGAAGGCGCCGACATCGCCCGTGAGCTCTATCTCGGGATGCTCGTCGACCGCGAGAATGGCGGCATCGCCATTATCGCGAGCTCGGAAGGCGGCATGGAGATTGAGGAAGTCGCGCGCAACACGCCTGAAAGAATCCTCAAAGAGCTCGTTGACCCCGTCGTGGGCCTGAGCGACTACCAGACTCGCAACCTCGCCTTTGGACTCGGTCTCGAAGGCAAAGCGGTCAACAGCGCCGGCGATTTCATGAAGAAGCTCTACAAGCTCTTCATGGAGACCGACGCTTCGCTGGCCGAGATCAACCCGTTGGTCTTGACCGGCTCGGGCCAGATCATCGCGTTGGACGCGAAGGTGAACTTCGACAACAACGCCCTCTTCCGCAACAAGGGCCTGCTGGAGCTGCGCGACCTCGACGAAGAGCATCCTTCCGAGATCGAAGCCGGCAAGTGGGACCTCTCCTACATCGCCCTCGACGGCCAGATCGGCTGCATGGTCAACGGTGCAGGACTGGCCATGGCCACCATGGACATCATCAAGCAGTTCGGCGGTGAGCCGGCGAACTTCTTGGATGTCGGCGGCGGAGCCACTGCGGAGCGCGTCGCGGCGGCCTTCAAGATCATTACGGCTGACCCGAACGTGAAGGGCATCTTGGTCAACATCTTCGGTGGCATCGTCAAGTGCGACATGCTGGCCGAGGGTGTCGTCACGGCCGCCAAAGAGGTGGGCTTGAGCATTCCTCTAGTGGTTCGTCTCGAGGGTACGAACGTCGAGCGCGGTCGAGAGATCCTCGCCCACAGCGGCCTCGCCATCACCTCGGCCGACACCATGGCCGACGGTGCCCGCAAAATCATCGAAGCGATCCAATAACCCGCGACTCCGGAGAACAATATGAGTATCTGGGTTGATGAAAATACCAAAGTCATTGTTCAGGGTATCACCGGCTCTGCGGGAGCGTTCCACACCAGCCAAATGCTCGCCTACGGGACGAAGATCGTTGGTGGTGTGACGCCTGGACGCGGAGGTCAGGAAATTCATGGAGTCCCGGTCTTCAACACCGTGGCCGAAGCCGTCGAAGCAACCGGCGCGAGCGCGTCGTTGGTCTACGTGCCACCGCCCTTCGCCGCCGACGCCATTCTAGAGGCCGCCGACGGGGGAGCCTCCTTCATCGTTGCCATCACGGAGGGCATCCCTGTTCTCGACATGATCAAGGTGAACGCAGCGTTGTCCAATAGAGGCCATGTACGTCTCGTGGGCCCGAACTGTCCCGGCGTCATCTCTCCCGGCAAGACCAAGCTGGGGATCATGCCCGCCCACATTCACCGACAAGGCCATGTAGGCGTCGTGAGCCGCTCGGGGACGCTGACCTACGAAGCCGTAGATCAGCTGACTCGCATCGGTTTGGGACAATCGACCTGCGTCGGCATCGGTGGAGACCCGCTCAACGGGACCAACTTCATCGACTGCCTCAAGGCCTTCAATGAAGACCCCGACACGCATGCCATCGTGATGATCGGCGAGATCGGTGGCAGCGCTGAAGAGCAAGCCGCTGAGTACATCAAGCAGTACGTGAAGAAGCCTGTCGCAGGGTTCATTGCTGGCCGTACGGCTCCTCCCGGCAAGCGGATGGGTCATGCGGGCGCGATCATCTCCGGTGGCAAGGGCTTGGCGTCTGATAAGATCAAAGCGCTACAAGCCGCAGGCGTCGCCGTTGCACCAACGCCCTCCGACATCGGCGTCACCATGAAGCAAGCAATCGACGCTGCAAAGTAAGCGATCGAATTTCGCGCGCTCTCGAAGCGTGTGACCGCCCGACGATGAATCACAAATCCCCAGTACCTTCAGCGAGTGTACTGGGGATTTTTTAGCCGTTGACGCTCGCCCGAGAGCCTAGAGAGGAAAAGATGGAGCGAACCCTCAGTATCGTGAAGCCTGACGCTGTCGCCGCCGGAAACGCCGGCAAGATCATCGCGTTGCTCGAAGAGAATCTGCGCCCGATCGCAATGAAGATGATGCACCTCGACCGCAAACAGGCCGAGGGGTTCTACGCGGTCCATCGCGAGCGGCCGTTCTTCGCCGACCTCTGCGATTTCATGACCAGCGGTCCCGTGGTGATCATGGTTCTCGAAGGCGAGAACGCGATCGCTCGCTACCGTGAGCTCATGGGTGCCACCAATCCAGCGCAGGCCGCAGAGGGCACCATCCGCAAGCAGTTTGCGACCAACATCGAACGCAACGCGGTGCACGGCTCCGACGCCCCAGAGACCGCCGCTTTCGAGATCAGCTACTTCTTCAGTAAGCTGGAGCTGCACAGCCGCGGCTAGTGACCATCTCCTCACAGTCCAGGCAGAGCCCCGCAGCCCAAGCTGGGGAGCTTGCTCGTCTTGGGGTCGCTCGGATTTCGCGCGCTACTCGGAACAGCGCAGGCTCGAAGCGAGCCTACGCACGATGAAGGAGAGAGCTGCGTTTCTCCGACTGGAGTATCGTGCTATGACCCCTGACCAGTAGGAGATCGTTGTGGGTTCATACGCCAAAATCGATGAAGAGGCCTTTGTCCTGCCGGTGCTCGAGAGGCTGCCGGCCGCTGACCTCGTGCATCTCAGAGGGATGCCCCTGAAGCGACTCGAGACCTATGTCGTGGAGCATGGCCAGAAGGCTTTCCGGGCGCGGCAGCTCTTCGCGTGGATTCAAGAGCGCGGTGCCCGTTCGTTCGAGGAGATGACCGATCTCTCGAAGAGCTTGAGGCAATTCTTGAGCACCGAGGCGGCGTTGAGCGCGATCGCTCCCAAAGGTGCGCACCACAGTCCTGATGGCACCGTGAAGCTGACCTTCGACCTGCACGACGGTGCGGTGGTCGAGTCGGTCGTGATTCCAGCCGATGGGCGCGTGACGTTGTGTGTCTCGAGTCAGGTGGGCTGCGCGATGGGGTGCCAGTTCTGTCGCACGGCGACGATGGGGTTCGTGCGCAACCTCTCGTCGTCCGAGATCGTGGACCAGGTCGCCTGGGCAAAGCAGATCTGGGAATCCCACACCGGCAGTCACCTCTCGAACATCGTGTTCATGGGCATGGGCGAGCCGCTGCGAAACTACGACAATGTGGTCGAGGCGCTGCAAGTGCTGCTCGACCCCATCGGACTGAATCTGTCGAAGCGACGCATCACGGTGTCGACCTCTGGCGTGGTCCCGATCCTCGAGCGCTTCGGCGGGGAGGAGCTGGACGTCAACATCGCCATCAGCCTCAACGCCACGACGGACGCCGTCCGCGACGAGCTCATGCCGGTCAACCAGAAGTGGAACCTGGCTGAGTTGTTGGGGGCGTTGCGCCGCTATCCTCTCAAGCCCAATCGGCGCATCACCTTCGAGTACGTCATGTTGGCTGGGGTCAACGACTCGGACAACGACGCGAAGCGCCTGGTCAAGCTGCTGCACGGCCTTCCGAGCAAGGTGAATTTGATTCCATGGAACCCCTTTGCCGGAGCTCGATTCGAGCGCCCCGACAGAGCCCAGATCGTGCATTTCAAGGAGCGGCTGTTGGCAGCCAACGTCAACGTGACGATTCGTGAGAGTCGAGGGACCGAAGAGCTGGCGGCGTGTGGACAGCTTGGGGAGCCCTCGAAAGCGGCAGCGTGGCGAGAGCAACACCGGGATTCTCGCCGTCGAGGTCTGGAACAGGGGTAAGCCGTGACGCGAAGGTCTCTTGTCGATCGGATTCGCGCGTTACTCGGCACCGAGCTGACTCGAAGCGAGTCAGCTGGCGTGCCTACGCGCGATCGCGAGCGCAAGGACGTGAGGCGCCGGTGGAGAGAGGTCTCGAGTCCGCGTGTTCGGCCGCTTTGCGAGACGACTCGGCGTTTCGCCTTGCTGCTCACCGCTTGTCTGGTCGCCGTGTTCGTCGCTTGCCAGGAGCCACCGCCTCCTCGACAGGCTTCGAATGCTTTCCTCGAGCGACGGAAGATGGCCTCGAAGATGGTCGAGGTCGCCGAGCTGGCGCACAGCAGAGAGGACATCGAGAAGGAGGCCGCGGCCTATCGGCTGTTGATCGACCTTTGGCCGGACCTACCCGAAGGCAAGACCGGTGGGGCCTGGCACGATGCGGCGAGGCGTGCGGAGAAAGCCGAACAATACCATCGCTCTTTGACGTCGACGCGACGTAAAGGGGAGGCGATCGAGGACCGTCTGCGCGTCTCGCAGGATCGGCTCGAGGGCATGAAAGGGGAGCTTGGCAAAGTGCTCGACTCGAGCGCCGCGCCCCCTAAGTCACGGCTCGACATCATCGCCCCTGCGGTGTTCGGCTTCATGGCGGGAACCTGTGTGGGGCGGCAATGAGTGTCGAGGGACATCGACCGTTTCACGTCTATTGGGGGGGAGCGCTTCTTGTCGTGTTGTTGCTCAGTTGCACCACGCAGCGCGAGACAGCGAGGGGTCCTGCTGGGCCGAGCACTCCCGAGGAGCAGGTCGCGGCCGTCAAAGAGGCGGTGGAGAAGGCCATCGTCGCGGAGACTTGGCCGCGGGCCGAAGCGGGCATAGATGCGCTGCGTCTGATCGAGCCCGACGTCGATGCTCACCAAACAAGACTCCGGTGGGTCAAGCGCCGGCGAGCGGTGGCCGAGGTCTTCCAGGAGGTAGAGGGGCTCTTGGAGTCTGGGGCTTGGTTGGCTGCGCGCACGCGACTCGAGACGCTGAAAGACCGTGAGCTCGACCCAGAAGACGAGGTCGAGCGCGAGCGGCTGCTGCTCCGCGTGGAGGAAGTGAAAGCGCCGGAATGGTAAGGTGGGCTTGCCGCCCGCCCGAGTGATGTGCTATCGCCCTTTTGCCCCGACTCAGAGTCGGGTCGCGAGGTTGCGCGCCTGCCAGCGAGCGCCTCGTTTTGTTGTGGCTCCCCTTATTCTTCTAGCTGGAGGCATCGAGCATGTCTGTTCTCGTGGTTGGGTCGGTGGCCTATGACTCTGTCAAGACTCCATTTGGTGAGGTCGACAAGGCGCTGGGCGGCTCGGCGACGTTCTTCTCGGCTGCGGCCAGCTTCTTGACGGACACTCAGCTCGTCGCGGTGGTGGGGGAGGACTTCGACATCTCGGACCTGGATTTCCTTCGCGAGCGCGGAGTCGATCTATCGGGTCTGGACGTGGTGGCGGGCGAGACTTTTCGCTGGAAGGGACACTATGGCTACGACCTGAACGAGGCCAAGACGTTGTCCACTGAGCTCAACGTCTTCGAGACGTTCGACCCCAAACTCTCGGAAAAGCAGCGCAAGGCGGAGTTCGTGTTCCTGGCGAACATTCTGCCCGAGCTTCAGCTCTCTGTGCTCGATCAAGTCGAGTCGCCGAAGTTTACCGTCGTAGACACGATGAACCTCTGGATCGACACGAAAGCCGTAGAATTGGGAGAGGTCCTTTCCCGAGTCGACATGGTGGTGATCAACGAGTCCGAAGCTCGCCAGCTGGCCGGCGAGGCCAACACTTTCCGTGCGATTGAACGGATCCGCGAGATGGGGCCCAAGTTCGTCGTGGTCAAGCGTGGGGAGTACGGAGCGTTGCTGAGCGCTCACGGCAATCACTTCTTCGCTCCTGCGTTCCCTCTCGAGTCGGTCTTCGACCCGACTGGGGCTGGAGATACGTTTGGCGGAGGGCTCGTGGGAACAATCGCTCGCAACGGCCGTTTCGACGAGGCGACCCTTCGCCAAGGTGTGGTGGTGGGCTCCGTGTTGGCGAGCTTTGCGGTCGAGAAGTTCAGCCTAGATCGCATGCGAACTCTCAAGTGGAGTGAGGTCGTGGCGAGGTATCAGAAGATGCAAGCGCTGACCCGCTTCGATACGCTCACCATCGAATGACGTGCTCCACAGGCGACATCTGTTGCCTCGCTTCCCCACGACCGACTTCCGCTGGTTTCGAAATTTGCGGAGCGACGTCGGTCGTCCGCTCGGCAATCTGCGGTGCGATTTTTCGCGGCGACCCTTTGATATTTGAGTGGCCTGGGGTCAGGATGAGCACTCCGCTAGAGAAGCTCGAGAACACTGTACAGAGACGGGAGAGACGCATGACGGAGGCAATGAGGAAAGCAGCGATTCGACTGGTGTTGGTCGGGCTTTTGTTCGCGATGGGATGTGACGACGCGGAGAAGACGACGGCCGACACGCTCCAGGATGCGGCTCAAGACCAAAGCACGGACACGACGGGGCCGGTGGTCGACGGAACGGCCCGAACGTATCGATTCACCACCCTGTCTTTAGAGGAGCCCGAGGTCTCCTTGCAGATGGTGTTGAATGCGCTGTTCGAGGTCAACATCAAGGCGGAGCCAGACGCTCCGACCGCGCTCCACATCATTCTTCAGCAGCGGAAATGGGACCTGTCTGCGAGGCCCGTGACGCTGGAGATTGCCGCGGGCGCCGGCATCGCCAACCTAGGCGGCGCCGAGGTGACCTACAGCTTCGCTCCCGACGCTCAACTCGCCTATGTGCCCGCGGAATATCGCGACGTGGCTGGGTCGATGAAGATCGAGAACGACGAAGCCACCAACCTCTTCTTCCCGGTGGTGGTTTCAGGCTCCACGTTCTCTCTTCCGTTGCGCAACATTTTGCTGAGTTCTTGCTTTGCCAATCCAGCCGTGCGCAAGGGCGCCAACTGCGATGGCACCGACGAGTCGACGCTGTTTGGCAGCCTGGTTGGCGGTGTGATCGAAGCCGAAGCCAACGGGATTCAGGTCGAGATGAGCGATGGCAGCACGCTCCCGCTGGGAGACGTCCTTCGGGATCCCACGGGCGCTTGCAGCGTTCCTGCGGATTGCAGTGCTGACCGAGTGTGCGGGAGCGGTGGCAAGTGCGAGCGCGAGCCCGACACAGAGGTCGATGGACAGCCTGCATTCGTCCTCGCCGGGAAGTTCGTGGCGAAAGAGATCACGTTCGTCGAGTAAGGCGATCGCGCGTAGGGACGCGAGGTGGCTCGCTTCGAGCCCTCTGTTAGGCGTCGTCAGGAGTAGCGCGCGAAAATCCGATGGTGAACAAACGAAGAAGGCGAGAGGGGGAGCGCCCCTCTCGCCTTTTATTTTGCTGGCCGCTGGGCCTCGCAGTCCGTGGCTCTGCCGCTCTTACGGCTCACTGTCACAGACGTCCCCTACCCCGTCGCCGTCCTGGTCGGCTTGATTCGGATTGTAGGTCGTCGGGCAGTTGTCAATACGACCGTCAAGGCCGTCGCGGTCTGCATCGCTGGCGCAGGCATCGCCGACGTTGTCCCCGTCGGCGTCGTACTGGGTCGGGTTCCACAGTCCAGGGCAATTGTCGTCATCGTTGGCCACGGCGTCCCCGTCCTCATCGTTTCCGCCCAGACAGACGTCGAGGTTCTCGGCGTTGGGCACGAGGGGGCACTGATCGTCGAGGTCATTGATGCCGTCGCCATCGAAGTCGTCGGTGAAACAGGTGTTGGTTTGGTCTTGAGCGGCGTTGCTGACCAGGGGACAGAAGTCACAAAGGTCGCCGACGCCGTCGCCATCCAGATCGTGCTGTTTGGGATTGGCGTTGGCGGGGCAATTGTCAAAGGAGGCGGCGATCCCGTCCATGTCTGGGTCGCGCAAGCAGAGCTGCAACCTGAGGGCGAGCGGGAGCCCGTTGCGGTCGGCGTCCGGAGTGTTTGGGCAGGGATCGCAGGCGTCGCCAACGCCATCGAGGTCGGCGTCGGCCTGGCTTGTATTGGGCACGGAGGGGCAGTTGTCGATGGTGTCGTTGGCGCCGTCTTTGTCGCCGTCGCTGAGGCAGAGACTGGAGGCCGCATTGAACGGGCAGGGGTCGAGGCCGTCGTCGAGGCCATCGCCGTCGGAGTCGTTTTGGCACGCGTCTCCGAGCCCGTCGTTATCCGTGTCTTCTTGGCCAGCATCGGCGACGAGCAGGCAGACGTCGCCTGTGTTGTCGATGCCATCCCCATCGAAATCGTCGTGGCAGGCATCTCCTACGCCGTCTCGATTGGCGTCGAGTTGGTCGGCGTCATAGACCAAAGGGCACACGTCGCACCCGTCGCCGAAGCCGTCGCCGTCGAGGTCTCCATCTGTGGCGCGCCACGGGCACACGTCGACGGCGTTGGGAACCCCGTCGCTGTCGACATCGTCGTTGCTGTCATCGTCACAGAGGTCGCCGATGCCATCGCCGTCCGAATCGGATTGGGCCTGGTTCGCGGCGCGTGGACAGTTGTCGATGGAGTCTTGGAAGCCATCGCCGTCCGTATCGAGGCGCCAGCTGTTGGGCTCACAGGCGTCACCGACGCCGTCGCCATCGACATCGAGTTGCTGCGGGTTGTGAACGGGGACGCAGTTGTCTTGGGAGTCTTTGAAAGAATCCGCGTCGAGATCGGTGGCGTCTCTATCGCAGGCGTCACCGATGCCGTCGCCGTCGCTGTCGAGTTGCGAGTGGTTGGCGACCTGTGGGCAGTTGTCGCAGCTGTTGCCGCGGCCGTCGAAGTCGGCGTCGGCTTGTTCTGGATTGGGGCGCGAGGGGCAGTTGTCGACTTGGTCGAAGACCCCATCGCCGTCCCCATCGCCCTGCAGCTCGGTCTCGCAGGCGTCCCCGACTCCATTGTGATTGCGGTCGATCTGGCTGGCGTTGGCGACCTCGAGACAGTCGTCGCAGTCGTCGCCGATGCCGTCGGCGTCGAGGTCGGGGTGGTTTCCTATGGCCCCGGCCGCTCTCGCGAAGACCGGGCAAAGGTCTGCCTTGACGGGGTCGTTGTTGGGCAAACCGTCGCCGTCGGAGTCTTGTACCAAGCTGTCGCATCCCGAGGCGGCGTCGTTAGGGGTGCGTGGGCAGTTGTCGCAGAAGTCGCCGAGAATGTCTTGGTCGAGGTTTCTTTGGTCGAAGTTGGGGATCGCCGTGCAGTTGTCGCAGGCGTCGCCAACCCCGTCACCGTCCTGATCTTCTTGAGAGGAGTTCGAGACGAAGGGGCAGTTGTCGAGCACGTCGGGGATGCCATCCTTGTCGTCGTCGTCGGTGAAGTCGGCGCTGACATCCCCCATGTCGGAGCTCGTATCACTGACACTCATGTCGCTCACGGCGTCGGAGCTGTAATCGATGCCGACATCCTCGTTGGTCTGACGGCGGCAGGTCCCCTGTTCGCAATAGGAACCGGTCGGGCAATCGCTGTTCGTATCGCAGGGACGGCCGGGAATGCTTGTTTCGTCGAACTCCTGAGCGGAGCAGGCCAACAGAATCAAGCCGAAGAAGAAGAGAGCGGTGACACACGTGGCGGCAAGGAAGCTAGAGGTCCGGGGTTCGCACGCTTTCTGGCGCCGCGCTCGTGGTCGGATTCCAAGCCCTGACATCATTGTCAGACTCCTTGGGTGGTTGTTGCGTTGAGTCTTCTGCATCAGAGAGCCTCGGGGGCCGCGCGGCGAGTAGCGCAGAGGGATTCAAGCCGAGTTGACGCGGCCTCATTGTGCCCTTCATGCAACCGGTGGACCACCGTTCCACAGCTTTCTGTTCACGCGAAGGCTGTTGAACAGGGTTTTGGCGTGTTGCGCCTCGGCCGTGTCGAGCCTGTGCCAACGCTGTGATGCGGTCGTTTCTTGAAAGGGAACAAACCCTGTCATGAGGTTGACCAAGAGGTTGGGTGCCCCAGCGAGTTCGGAGGAGAGCCAGTTCAGTACGGGCTCGGTACAGCACTCGAGGTGCCCAGGCATGACCAAATGACGAACGATGAGTTGGGTCTCGGGCCAGCGGCTGACCTCGAGCAGGTTGCGCTGGATGACTTCGAGGTAGCGCGGGGTTCGCGCGATGGTTCGGGCGCAGTGATCGTCGCCGAATTTGTGGTCAGCCAAGACGATGGCGAAGGGGCCACGGCAACACTGCAAGGCTTGCGGCGTGAGGTAGAGGTTGGTGTTGAGCAGAGCGCGAGGGTGTGCCGGCCAGAGTTCGTCGAGGTGCTCTAAGAGCTGCAGCAGAAAGGGCAGATGGATCGAGGGCTCGCCGCCGACAAAGTTGAGAGTCTTTGCCGCGGGCTTGGAGTGTTCGAGCGTCTTCTTCAGAGTCAGAGCCCATTCCTCGGGGCTCATGGATTCGCCCGCAAACGGAGGTTTCAGGTGATTTTCCTCGCTGCAGAAGGTGCACGCCATGCTGCACCCCGCGAGGTTGAGCACGTAGGAGGGAATGAGCTCGAGCTCTTCACCAAAGTGAAGCATCCGACTGTAGACGACTGGCTCGAGCCCAGCGCCGCACGGCCCGACTTCGCAATCTAGGCGAGCGGCTTGACAGCGCAGCTCGCACAAGGAGCACGGCGAAAGCAGGTCGAATGGGGAGATGGCGGTGTTCTGCGGCATGGGGTTTTGAGTGCTTCGGGTTCACACGACTCTGAAGCCATCCCTGGCTGCGTGTTCTACTACGGGTCGGCTTCTACCATAAGGCGAATCCCAGATGTTCAGGCGCAATCGCTTGCATTCCATCCGGTCCGCGGTTTTGCTGGGGGAATCGAGCGGCGCGAAAGGGCGCCACATAGTCGTTTATCGTTACAAATCAGAGACATGTCAGGGAAGTACCAATTCTTGACACCTTTCTGGAGCGAATGTTAGCTTGCGGACATCGGAGGTGGTTCACCTCTACTCCCGTTGGATGTAGGCCCTGCACACCCTCACACGTCACGTGCGTAGGTGTTGGGTGTTCAGGAAGGGATTGAAGATGAAGCAACGAATTCTCTTCACACTTGCACTGTCGGCGCTGCTCACTTTTGGACCAGGGCAGATCGAAGCGAAGCCAGGCAAGGGCAAGATCTCGGCAGAGAAGGGCTCCTCGTCGGCGGGTGGGTCGAGCAAGAAGAAGTCGAAGAAGGTGGGGTCGGAGACGATCCGCTATGAGGTTCGTTCGGGCGACACAGTGGGCAGCATCGCTACGGAGCATGGTGTTCGTGTCTCGGACATCGTGCGTTGGAACAATCTCGCGAGCGCCGACAAGATCCACATTGGACAGAAGCTCAAGCTCCGGACGGTGTCGGGTGGGTCTTCGTCGAGGTCGTCGAGCAGCCGCAAGGATCGCAAGGTCACGCTCGTCGTACGAAAGGGCGATTCGCTCTCGAAGATCGCCAAGACAAACGGCGTGACGATCAAAGACCTGATGAAGTGGAACCGGGCGCTGCGCAAGAGCCCGGACCAGCTCCGGGTAGGACAGAAGATCGCCATTTGGGTCGATGCCCCGGAAGTCCAGTCGGGTTCGGTCGGGACGTCCAACAAGGGGCGCCTGAGCAATGGCGAGCAGCTGCCAAAGGGCAATGGATACTACCGTCGCAAGCCCCACAATGAGTATGGAACCAACCTCACCATCTCCCACATCATGACGGTGATGGCCAAATACGACGCCAAGTTCAAGAAGGCACCCCGCTTCGCCATTGGAGACATCTCCTCTGAGAAGGGCGGCAAGTTGAAGCCGCACAAGAGCCACCAGTCTGGGCGCGACGTCGATATCGGCTATGTCGACAGCAACGGCAAAGACCTCCAGAGCTTCGAGAAAATGAACGCCGACACCCTCGACGTCGAAAAGAATTGGTACGTCATCAAAGAGTTCGTGGACACGGGTGACGTCGAGTACATCTTTGTGGACTACAAGCTTCAGAAGCTCCTCTATGACTACGCCAAGAAAAAGGGCGTGAAGAGTTCGTACCTCAGCCGGGTGTTCCAATACCCCAACGGGAAGAACAACCGACGAGGGGTCATCCGCCACGCGCGAGGACACAACGACCACATGCACATTCGCTTCACCTGCCCAAAGAACGACGACAAGTGTCGTTGAGCGAAGCGAGGGTGCGACGGGTTCGAAGAAGAAGAGGCTCCACAACGGCGCCTCTTTTTCTTGCTTCCGCCTCAAGGTATTTGTGTGCGGTGTCGACGTCGAACAACGAGGAAGCCCCTTGGCAAAGATCGAAGCGCACGAAAGCAGAACGCTCAATCTGAAAGCGTCGAAGCAAGAGGTCGTCGCCTTCTTCAACGATCCACACGCCATCAACGCGAAGATGGCCGATGTCGAGGTGTTCGAGGTGGGGGCGGATGGGCGGGCGCACTGGACGATCAAAGAGATTGGGGCTCGGGGGGTGAGCTATCAGGCTCGCTACTCCGTGGTCTATGTCACGGGTGAGGATTGGATCCGGTGGGATACGGACAGCGGCAACATGGAGATTCATGGGCGGGCCGACTTTCGAAGTCTCGGCGAGCGACTGACCGAGGTGCGTTACGACGAGCGAGTCGCTCCAGACCTCCCGATACCTAGACTGATGGCCAAGCTCTTCAAGCCCATTGTCGCCCGAGAGGTCCGCAAGGGGATCCACACTTTTCTCGATCGAGTCAGTCAGGAGTTTGGTTCGTGATCGCTCCGCAGTTGCACGTGTGGAGGGGGCCATTGTAGTATTGGGGCTCGTTTCGCGAGGGGAGACGTCGTGGAGTTGGCGTGTGACGGGCTCATTCGTCCATAGGATCTCTCCTGTCCGTCGCGAGTCACCTCGAGTGGCGGTCCCCTTTGCCGCGCGTGGGCGCGGGTCTGAGTGAATGTCGAACGACACGCCTATCGCAAGCGATCCTCTGATTGGCCAAGTCCTGGCTGGCCAGTACGTTATTGAGGCGATGATCGCCAAAGGGGGGATGGGCAACATCTACCTCGCGACTCAGGCGCGTCTGGGCCGTCAATACGCGGTGAAAGTGCTTCGCTCGGAGTTTTGTACCGACGACAAGGTGATCAAACGGTTCATCCGTGAAGCGCTGGCGGTGAGCCAACTTCGGCATCCGCATACCGTCCAGGTCTTCGACTCGGGAGAGACCTCCGACGGGGTGCATTTCATCGTCATGGAGTACCTCGAGGGCGAGAGCCTGGATCGGCGCATCACGAGGACCTCGGGGTTCGAGCAGGAGCAAGCGATCACCTTCGTTGGCCAGGCCGCCGCTGCGCTCGCCGAAGCCCACTCCAAAGGGATCGTCCATCGGGACCTCAAACCCGCGAACATCTTCATCGTCTCGGCCCCCGGAGTGCCAGAGTTCGTGAAGGTGCTCGACTTCGGCATCGCCAAGTTCTACACCGGCGTTGGAGTGAAGCGTGAGCTCACCAAGCTCACCGCGGCTGGTTCGACCATGGGGACGCCTCACTACATGGCGCCCGAGCAAATCCGCGGCGAGGACGTGGACGGACGCGCCGACATCTATTCACTGGCCGTCATCCTGTGGGAGTCGATCATCGGCACCCCACCCTACCAAGGGGATTCTCCTATGGAGATCTTCCTTGGGCATCTCGAGCAGCGTCCGCCTGTGCTCTCGGAGGCGCTTGGCGCCCCCGGGCTGCCGAACCTAGACGCGCTGGTCATGCGCGCCCTGGCGAAGCGACCCGCCGATCGCTACCAGTCGATGGCCGAGTTCAAGATGGCCCTCGATGGCGTGCTCGGCGTGGGGATGGATCCAAACCGACTGATGGTCTCGCAACGCCTCAGAGTGGGCGACCTTCCGCCGATGGCCAAGGACCATTTGCCGACACAGCCAGAAGGTTTCCGAGGTAAGGCCAAGAGCAAGTCTTCGTGGCTTTTGGTTCTGGTCGCCTTGGCGGCCGCGACTCTCGTGCTCGTCATTGGAGCGTTGCTGTTCAACTCTAAGTCCACTTCGCTTGGCGCTGGCGACGCCGAGACGGTCAAGGAGGTCCCGAACGTCGTCTCCCACGTCAAAGTCTTCTCGCATCCGTCAGGGGTGCAGGTCTTGGTCGACGGTGAGGCCGTGGGCGTCACCCCTTTGCACCTCAAGGTTCCGCGCGAAGGGGCCGTCAAGATGGTGTTCAGCGGACCGAACCTCCAACCGCTGACCATTCAGGTCGAGACGCACAAGAGCGCAGTGACCGGCGTGATAGCGATCCCTGAGCTGATCGTCGAGGAGATTGGACTCGAAGACGAGATGACGATCTGGTTGGAGAGTGACCCACCAGGCGCCTCACTCTTCATGGAAGGTCGAACCACGGGATGGGTGACGCCCTACTCCCTTCCTGTTGAGGACGACCAGGCGGAGTTTACGCTCAAACGCCCCGGATTCCTCGATGAGCACTTCACCATCTTTGGGCACACTCAACGGACGCTGGTTGTGTCCTCTTCTCTCGTTCCGAGTGGGGAAAGGGGCAAAAGCACGACTCCCTGACGCCGCAAGGTCTTTTGCCAAGCGGACGACCGATTCTCGCACCAAAGCGAGGCAATAAACCCGCATTGACTCTTCGGTATCGCAATGCCCAGCTTCGGTCCCTACGAGCTTCTGGAGCGCCTCGGAGTGGGGGGGATGGGCGAGATCTTTCTTGCTCGTCTGACGCGCCAAGCGAGCTTCGAGAAGCTGCTGGTCATCAAGCGCATCTTGCCGCAGTTCTCGAGTGATGTGAGCTTCCGTGAGCTCTTCTGTCGAGAGGCGCGGCTCGCCGCGCTGTTGTCGCACCAAAACATCGTGCAGATTTTCGACTTCGGCGAGGTCGAGGAGCAGAGCTTCATTGCCATGGAGTTCGTCGAGGGTGTCGACGTCGGTCGCCTCTTGGCGGAGAGACATCGGCTCGAGTTGAGTTTGGTGTTGACGGTCTTGGAGGGGGCCGCGCGAGGGTTGGACTATGCGCATCGCAAGCGTGGTCCCGACGGCGCTGAGCTCGGGCTGGTCCATCGTGACATCGCCCCGAAGAACCTGTTGGTCTCTTGTGAGGGCGAGGTGAAGTGGATCGACTTCGGCCTGGCCCACCTCCTCGATGGAGCGGCGAAGCTGCAAGGAGTTGCTGGGACCATTGCCTATATGTCGCCCGAGCAAGCCTCCGGCCGACCTCCCGATGTGCGCAGCGACATCTTCAGCTTCGGAGTGACCGCCTACGAGATGCTGACGGGCGAGCTCCCCTTTGGAAGATCCGGCGAAGCCGACCTCTTGGAGCACGTCGAGGCGGTGCGGGGGCAGGAATATGCTCTGCCGAGCGAGTTGGTTCCGGGCCTTCCGGCGGAGCTCGACGCGCTGTTGGCCCGTGCCCTGGAACCCGAACCCGAGAATCGCTACCAGAGCATTCGCGAGATGAGTAGCGCGCTCGAGCTGCTCGCTCGCCAGACCCCACCGGCTGGACACCAAGCGCTTGGAGAGTGGGTTCGGGCTTTGTTGCCGCGAGACCGGGTCTGCAAGGGGGTGAGCCCAACTATCGTCTCGGCGGAACCGTTGGCGGGTCCGGTGCTGCTGGACGTTGGGGAAGAGTCGGTCGGCAGTGTGACGACGGACCTCGTCGAGGTCTCACCAGCAACGGACACGAACGCCCCACTGGCTCAAGACAACGCGCCCGAGGCACTCGAGCCGGGGGAACTGCCGCGTCGCAGCTGGCTCTGGGCGATGGGCGTGCTGCTGGTCGTGGCCTTGGGAGCCGCGATGTGGGCCCGCCCTTGGTGGCAGGAAGAGCGTCGCTCGAGCCCGCAAGAAACAGAGAGCGCGGGGCCTGCGGAGGTTCAACTCGCGCTCGCTTCGACGCCTCCTGGTGCGGCGGTGTCTCTGGACGGGAGCTACGTCGGTGAGACTCCGTTGGAGCTGCTCGTGCCCCTTGGTGAGGGCGCACTGGAGCTTCGGAAGCTCGGCTACGAGCCCTATGTGCACCAGTTGACGGCACAAGAGAGGGAGCGCGGGCGGTTTGAGGGGAACATTGCGCTTGTCGCTGAGGCGACCACCTTGACCTTCGACGTCGCGCCTGAGACGGCGTCGGTGTTTGTCGATGGGGCGCTGCAGAGGTCGCGCAAAGTGGCTATCGAGGCCGGCTCCAAGCAGATCCGTGTGAGCCTCGAGGGGTATCTGGAGCACGAAGAACAGTTGACGGTTGCTGCAGGGGAGCAGCGGACGCTGACCGTGGCGCTGCGTCCTTTGCCCGCGGTGCTGCGTGTCGAGGCGACCCCTTCACAGGTCGAGGTCGTGGTGAGAGCGGCTGGGCAGGTCGTGCAGACCTGCACCTCGCCCTGTGTCCTGAGCGGTTTGGTGCCTGGTCCCTATGTGGTCGAGGGCACCGCTGCTCACTTCGTGAAGGCGAGCGTCGACGTGGCGCTCCGGCCTGGTGAGGAGGCATTGGCGAATTTGGAGTGCAAACCCATCGTCGAGCCGGAGAGGGAGAAGCGTGTGCTCGTCACCGCGCAAGGCGGAAAGCTCACCTCGAGGGACGATGGCGAGCGGAGAACCTACATGGTGGAGCACAGCAGTGGCACGCTCAAAGTCACGGTGGAAGGCCACTCTCCAGATTGGAAGGTGACGGCCGCGTCCAGTCCGTACTCTCGACTCAAGCTTGACAACAAGACCTACGAACAGATCGTTTATGTCCCCCTAACGCCAGGCCGGCACATCCTCAGGCCGATGGCTGGCGAGATGGGGACCGTAGTGTTCAAACTGCAGTTGCCATGATTCAGTCCTCGAGACTCTCGTTCGCGGTTGCTGTCGAGCGGCCCTCGAGGGAATCGAAGAACTCGAAGGGGTTTTCGAAGCAGGTCTTGAGAGTCTTGGCCATGATCGCCGCATGGGTTCCGTCGAGCACTCGGTGGTCGAAGGTGGCGAAGAGCTTCATGACTTTCTCGACTTTGACTTCGCCGTCGACAATGACCACGTCGTCCTTGACGGCGCCCATGGCGATGAGGAGCGGGACTCGGCTGTAGGGCACGAGCGGAACGTAGGCCTCTTCGAGGCCAAGGACGCCGATGTTCGTGACCATGACGGAGCCGAACGCGTCGTTGGGAACCCCTGCCCACTTCAGGTTGAGGTTGAGGGTGTAGGCGAGGAAGCCGATGAGCGTGAGGACGAAGTTGAGGAGGAAGAAGGGAATCTTCTTGAAGGTGCTGCGGGTATTTTCGAGCTCTTTGTCCTTGCCCGCTCGCACCTTTTCGACCTGGCCTGCGAAGTCGTCGTAGATCTGCTCGAGATTCTTGGTGTTGCAGCTGTGGATGGTCGCGCCTGACAGGTCGATCTCGCCGGTCACTGGATCGTTCATGGCGACCTGAAAGAAGACCCCGATGTCGTCGCGCAAGTAGATACGGTTCCAGCGTAGGATAGCGTTGGCGTCGGGCATCTTCTCGAGCACGGAGGCGACGGCCTTGGCCATCATGTGGCTGAGTGTCACCCGTTTCCCGGTCACCTCACGGAAACGGTCGAGGTACTCGAGGGCCTTGCCCATCTTGAGGGTGAGGCTGCCGTAGACGCTGGGGTCTCCGACCGTCTTCCATGTGCCGATCGCGATCCTTCGAAACGACGAGAGATTTTTCTTTTGTTTGAGCTTGAGGTTGGGCATTGCGGTTTGGGATGCTGAGAGGGGCGGTGGGCCGTTCAGGGATTGTTCTGTGATAACGGTCGCGCCCGTTGTGGGCAATCGACGGGGGTTCACAAAAGAACTGACGACGGAGCGCCTAGCGGTCTCAGTGCAACCGCGAAGGGTGTTGCGCCGAGGTCTCAGCGAGCTTCTCTACCGCGAAGAAGAGCACGGCGCCGTAGGACTCATAGCTCACTTTTCCGCCGAGCTCGGCAAGCTCGGAGCAGACGAAGTGCTTGCCTCGCAACATGGGCGAGAGGCCATAATGCTCGTAGCGATCGAGGACCCATTCGGCGAAACGCCCTTGATCCCGAATCAAGGTGCTGCCGGCCAGGGTGCCCCCTTCTCGAGCCACTCGGAAGAGCTCCGCGAGCCCGTACGCCCTGTTGTCGAAGGTGTGCAGTCCGTTCACGGACAGAATCGAAGCGAACGTCCCGTTCTTGAAGGGCAGGCGTTCGACGTCGGCTCGGATCAACAGGGCGTCGATTTTGGCCCTGCGCAGCCGTCTCTTGGCTCGGTGCAACATCTCCCAGCTGCTGTCGACGGCGACGACTTGCAGGTCGAGGTGGGGCCCCCAAGAGTGACGGAGGATGTTCGCCGTCGAGATGGGGAGTGAGAGGTGAAAGCCGCCTTGCGCTCTGCCCAATGCCATATTGGCCCAGTCGACGAAGTGGAGGGGATCGCATCTCCAAGCGGTCGCCGACATCAACGGCATGAGCAAGTCGTAGGTCCCGGCGAGGACGTTGTCCAAGGTCTCCGTCCGATAGTTCTTTGCTGGCTCACCGACTCGATGGGGCATCACGTCGGGGATGCCGTCGACAATGGGGAACATGGCCCCACAGTCGCAAGCCAGACTGGGCTCCCGCAGCCCGGCGACATGCAAAGCGGTCGCGTCGGTGCAGCAGACCGGACAACGAAGAATCGCGAGGAACTCAGGTCGAATCATCTCCCTCACCACGAGCAGCGATGACTGAATAGCACTGTCAGCCGGCGTAGCCGATCGCTGTGGTTTTGTCGACTGCCCTGATCCTGGAGTTTGTACCTTGGTGGGGGTTCGGGCGGTCGCGCGCGGTTCCACGTCGTTGGTTCGGGCGGTCGCGCGCGCGGCCCAGCGCTCCGCACTGGGCTACTTCTGTGGGCCGCCCCTTCAGGGCGGATGCCCAAGTCACGGGTGCGTCGCGATTCGTCCGGCGTTGCACCTGGGCGTTCGCGAGCTGGCCCTGAAAGGGCCCCGTTGTGCGCAATCGCTTCGGGGCATTGCACGACTCTGCGCCATTCACGGCTCCGAGTTGTTGCGCGCTTCCTGCGCGCAACCCTTCGGGTTTACACGACTTTTCGCCATCCCTGCTATGAGTCCATCGCCCCGTCGAGTCGCCTACCTTTGGTCCGGCGACTCTCAGGCGTCGATGTTTTTCTAGTTGGTGCCCGTCCGGAAATACCCCATCTGCGGCGTCGCCTTCCTCCCTCGCTCCTCGGCGTACCGGTGTACGCCTGCGTCGCTCGTCGGCTCCTTGCACCTGGGGCACTTCCGAACGGGCACTCAGAAGATGTCCTTTGGGAAGAGTTCAGAGTTCGGTCGCATTTTCCACCGATCTCAGCAAAACACGCAATTTCAAGATGGACTCTAGTGTAACGCTTCACATGTGTCCGTGCTTATGAGCGTGGCCTTTCAGGGAAGCAGGGCTCTGCCCTGACCCGCCGGGGGACTTTGTCCCCCGGACCCCCAATGACTTTCTTTTTTCTGTAATCAA
>Ga0210044_10001968_pt1 | contig 31151 bp, 36 predicted proteins | sample CryGey13umfilter_2_FD_183959 | JGI IMG/M metagenome (GOLD analysis project Ga0210044, IMG submission 183959) | Groundwater microbial communities from aquifer in Utah, USA - Crystal Geyser 4/9/14 3 um filter (SPAdes) (version 2) | ecosystem: Environmental > Aquatic > Deep subsurface >...
AAAACCGGAAAACGCCGGAAAAATAACTCAACCTGGAGAAACCCGCAGGGAGAGCGATAATTAAAACGATTAATCCAACGGCTCAGGCGCTGACATTCAATTTTACTCAGGCTTTTGCAAGTGGCTCACGTAATATCCTTTTTCTGCCAGAGGGCGGGAGATCGTGGAGAGGTAAATATACGGCGCGTCGACCTCTACAGTGTTATTCACTGGTGGCAGCACCAGAATGGACCGGGGTTTACTCTGCTCCAGTGCAGCATAGTTATAGGGTTCTTGCTTTACACAACCTGCAAGCAGAAGAAGAGCCAGCGGCAAGATCAGCATGATTCGCTTAATCATGTAAGGCATTACCGATTCTCCTTCGCTGCACGATCAATCAGACCTTGAATAAATACCGATGATTCGGAGTAAAGCTTCTTCTCTTCGAGCAAGGCTGCCTCTCCTTGTGCTACCTTTCCTTGAGATTCATACATCATACCCAGATGTGCATATAAGCCCGGTGGCACTTGCTTGCCGGTATTCTCGGCTTGCTGGATATCAGCGGTGAGTTTTTCGACCTGCATCGCGGAATCGGCCTTGCCGGGCTCAACGTACATATCATGGATCAATTGCTCATACTCACCCCAGTAATAAATCTCATCGGCGGGCTTTGCGCAGCCGCTAAAAAGCGACAAACTAAAAATAATGACAAGCAGATGTCTGGATTTAAGGCTGAACATGCCAACGACCACTCTGCAAATCTTTGACCATATTATTGACCGCTTCCGTAATGGCAAAATTCAGCACCTTGCCATTGAGTGTGCTGTCATAGCCTGCCGTTCCACCAAAACCCACAACCTCTCGATTGCTCAACTCATATTCACCGGCGCCCTGTGTGGAGTAGACAATTTCGGATGAAATAACATCAACAATATTCAGAGATACCTTGGCGTAGGCCGTCTGCTTTTTACCCGATCCAAGTATGCCAAAAAACTGGTGATCGCCAGTAACTTTACGACCAAATTCAGTCACATCGCCTGTCACAGCGAATCTTCCTCCAGCCAGCTTCTGATCGGTGCCGCGCAGTGCTGCTTCATGCTTTATTTGCTCAAGGTTTTCACGATCCATAACCTTGAAACGGTTGGTTTGCTGCAGATGCGTTTTCAGAATGGTTTTTGCCTGATTACCCAGTCGATCCGTGCCAGATGAAAACAGCCCCTGCTGGTAGTTAGATCGATTTTCGAATACGCCGACAATCAACGGAATCTTCTCAGCCGTTGGGGCTACGTTGTATGTAGCAACAGTTTCAGGAGCAACAGCATGGTGACTCTCGCTGGCACAACCAGTCAATAACATGACTGACAACCCGCACCCTAGCGCAAGAATTTTTACACCTGGTAGATGATGGCTATACATGAATGCTCCTATGGCAAAATAATGAAAGCCCAGTGTAGGTGAGAATCGGCGATTTTGTAAGGTGAATATTTTCGCCTCATGGCTGAGCAGAAAAACAGCCCGATGCAGGGAAGATAAGCTGTTGCATTATTGGCTAACCCGTCACTCTTCGAGCAATTCATCTCTCCACCTACCCCCTTCTTCGCGGCAGGGAAACCGATCATGAATAAACGCGGTAAGACCTATAATCCGGAGATCTGACTCACTGCATGTTTACCACCATTCAAGACCGGGCACAGCCGGCGCCTCTCTGATGATTACATGTTTGGCTCCGCATACAGAACAGTGGAATCGGCCTACATTTTTTCGCAGCTCATCAACAGATGTGAATGGCGTTTTCGGCATAACCTTCGCCACATCCTGCTGATAATCACAGGCCTCACAGTATAAGTAACAGGATGGTTGATGCTTAGGCATTTTCTATTTGCTCCCGGACTTTTTGGTGATGGTGTACACGTTCACGCATAGGTGAATTTTGGGTACTGATAACTATGGACACAAAGACCTGGCGTAGCATATCAAACCACACCCCATGTTGGTACAGCCTGACAGAGTGTACTCAGTCCTCAGAACGTATATTCGACCTCAGTGTAAACGCGGTCATTTTTATCGAACTGACCGAAGAAGCCCGTGCTGCCGCCGAACAGGTCGGCGCCCAGCCTAGCCATGATCTGGTCGCTGAATTCATAGGCGAGTTTGGGGCGCAGCATCCAGCTGCCACCGGCCCAGTCATAGAGGCCGATCACTTCTGGCTTGAGCTTTTCATTCATATAATCGGTGGAGATCATCAGGCTGACAAAGCCCGAGGTCTGATCCTCCGCAATGGTGGTATCCCGGCCCGGCAGGTGGCGGATGAACAGTTGCGGGCTGATGCGCCAGTTATTTTTTGTGTAGTCCACGCCGAAGGCGGCATTCACCGTTGTCTTGCGGCCAACCGAGGTAAGCGGCGTGGTGCCGGTTTTATTGATTCCTTCGCCGATATTCACCGCCAGCTCACCGCGCAACACCATCGGGCCGAAAGCATTGGAGAAGGAGCCGCCAACGGTATTCATGCGCTGGTAAACCGGTGTCAGCGTCAACAGCCCCGGCGTCAGGTTCTTCTGCATATTGGGTGAATCTTTCCAGCCGTAGAGCCAGTTCAGCGACAGATCCCAGCCGGCAATATTGGAACGCCAGGCGATGCCTGCCTCTGTATCCGCCGCTCGCCAGCCGGGCTTGCGTCCTGCCTGCACGGCAAGCGCCGCCCCGGCGGGCGCCACAGGCATGGCGTAAGCCCAGCGCGAGCCTGTCGGTGCAAACTCGCCAGCGCGGGCATCGGGTATGACAATAAATTCAAACTCATGCTGGGAGCCGCCGATATCAGCATACCAGTTCAGACGGGCCGACCACAGGCCGATGCGCGAATCGAGAAAGTCATCGAGAATAAACTCACGCATATCCAGCGGATTGATAATATCGAGCATGCGCAGCCCGTCGGTCTTACCCCAGACCATCTGCTGCTGGCCGATGCGGAAATCGAAGGCATCACCACCATAGAGCAGGTAGGCCTCCTTGCTCTGCAGGTAGGTGCGATAGTGTTGCTTGATGCCCGGCGTCAGATCCCGATTATTGGTCGGCTCGATGTCCATCGCCGCGTCATACCAGCCCAGCACCCTGCCGCGAAATTCCCAGCGATCACTAAGGATAGCTTCCGGCTTCAGATCCAGCCGGCTCTGCAATTTGTCCAGCCGCTTTTCACCCGCGATGAAGTAAGCAGTCTCATTTTTGAGCGCGCCGTGCAGCGTCCATTCAATGGCGACAGCAGCCGTCGGCAACTGCAACAGGCCAGCAAGCGCCGGCATCAACCAGCGTTTCATACCTTGAGCTTGCTCTTGCCCAGCCCCAGCAGTACCGGAAACAGATAACAGGTAGCCAGATAACAGATCACCATGGTGGCGGCGATCAGGGCACCCAGCTTCATCTGTGGATAGAGCGCTGCCGTCAGCAGCACCAGAAAACCGCCCACCACGACAAAGGTGTTGAACAGGATGGCATGGCCGACACTGCGGTTGGTGTTAATCACGCTCTCTTCATAGCTGTGACCAGCGCTACTCTCTTCGTGGTAGCGATGCAGATAGTGGATGGCAAAATCGACACCGATACCGAGCGCCATGGCACCGGTCAGGGCCGTAGCAATATCGAGCGGGATGCCGAGATTACCCATCATGCCGTAGTTCACCGTCACCGCCAGTGAAACAGGGATCATCGCAATCGCTGCAATCAGCAAGCGCCCGAACATCCACCAGCAGAGCAGGAATATAGCCAGGATAGAGGTTGCCAGCGAGGCGATCTGCCCCTCGATAATCATTTGCGACAGCCGGTAAACGGTGAAGCCGGTACCGGCCCACTCTACCTTGTACCCCTTATCCGCCGGGAACCATACTTCCGTTTTATCTTTCAGCTGCGCCAGCAACGCCGCAACCTCTTTGGTTGCATCCGTTTTCATATTGATACGCACATGCGCATGGCGGTAATCGCCGGTGATGAATGTTTCAAAATCATCGGGTGCGCCGGAGAAGGAGTAGAGCAGCAGATATTGTGCAGCCAGATCGGATGATGCCGGCACACGGCGCCAGGCAGGGTCATCGCCATGCATGGCCTGATTCATGGTCTGCAGAAACTCGGCAATCGAAGAGGTATCGCCTACCGATGGCGACTTCTCGATCTCTGCCTGCAGAGCAGCCAGATGCTGCAAAAATTGCGGCTCCAGCAGTCCGTTCTCTCGACCGGTATCAATCATCACATCGAGACTCGTGGTGCCGGCAAAGTGGCGGTTGAGGGTTTCATCGGCCTGACGCAATTTATCGTCCGGCTTGAACTGCTCCACCAGTGAGGCATTCACATCCAGCTTCATCAGGCCGAAGATCGCCACCACCAACAGTGCGGCAAAAAAGGCCATAATGCGCTTCGGATGACGCAGTACCGCACCACCCAGCCACTCCACATAGCCGGTAAACAGCGGCTTGCGCTCGGCATGTTTCGGCCTTTCAGGCAGCAGCATCAGCGATGCCGGCAGCAGCAGCATGGTAATCAGCAGCGCGTAAACGATACCAATAGCTGCAAACATACCGAAATCGCGAATTGGCGGCAGATCCGAAGCCAGCATCGAGAGAAAACCTGCACCGGTTGTCACCGAGGTCATCAGCATCGGCTTCCACAGCTCATGCATCACCTCGGTCAAACGCTCCCGGTGATGTGCATAGGCCTGATAGTGGGCAAGCAGGCGCTCCCGGCTAAGAAAATGCACGGCATCGGCAATACCGATGGCCAGAATAAGAATCGGCAGCATGGTGGTGATCGTATACATCGGCGCGCCAAGGGCCGCCATCGTGCCCAGCGTCCAGATCTCGGCCATCAGCACCACCGCCATAGGCAGCAATACGCCGCGCGGCGTGCGGAAAGAGAGAAAGAGCAGCAGTACCAGCAACCCCATCAGCAGCGGCTGCATGCGTTTCATCTCAGCCGGCATATAGGCGCCGAATACCCCTTCAATCACCGGGCGACCGGAAACCAGGAATCGCTCGGGGCCGCCACGTGCCTCCAGCTCCGCTACCTTGGCCTGCAGCAGATCATATATCTCGGCGTATTTATGGCGCATCGGGCGCACGACAATAATCGTGCCCTTGCCGTCACCGGAGACAATGACATCCTCATAGACCGCGAACTGATGCATACGCTGCTGCAGGTGATCGATCTCTGCGGCTGTTGCCGGCACATCATCCATGAATTTTTCGACATCCAGACCGGCATCGGAGCCGCGAATATCCTTGATCGTAGCCAGTGACAGCAGATCATTCAGCGCCAGCGTGCGGAACATCGGCTGCAACTCCAGCCAGTTGGTCAGCTCCTTTACCAGCGCCAGACTATGGGTGTTGTACACACCATCCTTGCTGTTATTGATGATGCCGATAATCACCATATCCGCACTGCCGAAACGCGACTCCAGAACCTGCTTGTTGATGTAGGCATCACTCTGCTTGGGCAACATCGCATCCAGATCGGTTTCGATATGCAGGTGACGCATCTGGCTGATGGCCAGCACGGTCACCAGCAGTAGCAGCAACAGCACCGATTTCGGGTGACTGAGCAGCCAGTTAAATAGTTTTTTCATGGATGATCTCTCCGACAGGTGCTGCTTGTTTATTCATTCTCGCGGTAACCGCGCTTGAGCATACGCTCGGAAAACATGCGGTCGGACAGGCCGGTATTGTAGCGCTGATCTGTGAATATCAGCTCGGTACTGTGGCCACTCTGTATATTGGTCATGGTGCCGTGCAACACGGTCCAGATACCATCAATCTGGCTGATCTTATCGGATAGCCGGTGTTTGAGCTCCTGCCCCTTGCGATCCCAGTAAACCACGCGGATAAACATATGAATATCCTTGCGGATGTAGTAACGGGTTTTGCTATAGCCCAGATTCTTCTTCAGATCCTCGGTTTTCGGTACGCCCTCAACCACCCATACATCCTGATCCTGCATGGATTCGGAGCCGGTCAGCGTCCAGTTGTAATCTTCCAGTTCCGGCGTCTGCTTGATATCTTCAAAGGTGAAATCGGTACCCATGAAGTAATCGCCACGATCGGATGAGGAGATACGGCGCACCTTTTTCAGCGCCGGCAGGTAGAGCCACTGGTCATCATCTTTTTCCACGCCATCGTAGTCCCAGGTCAGCAGTGCTGTATCACGCACATTGGACGGCGCGAGGAAGTAGGTGATCGATTTGCTGTCCTTGCCGTAATCCTTGCGAAAGGAGGCCATCTCGCGCTCACGCACGCTGCCATGCCGGTCAATCAGGCGCTGTTGCATCTTCTGAATCAGGTCGTCGCCGTCATCGCGCGTATCGACCAGCTGCATAATGGCCAGCCCCGTAGGCTCCACAGCAAAAACAGGAGCAGCCAGCAGCAGCGTACCGCCCAGTATCATCAGGCTTATTCTATTCAACATCTTCATATCCTCTCGGCTTTTCCGTATCTGTGTGCATAGCTGTGAAGGGCATCTTAGCTTTCGCAACTGCCACATGCACCACCGGGTTTCACGCCCAGCCTGATCAGGATCTTCTCCATCAGGCACCAGCGGGTGAATCCGGACTGAAACAGATTGGCCCCGACAAACAGTGTAAACCAGAGCCAGCCCGGCTCATTGAGTATGCTGCCATTATATATTGCGCTCATACAGACCGAGAGCATGATAAAGAATCCTGCAACAATACGAATTACGCGCTCTGTCGTCATATTACTCTCCCTGTTTGACTGGTGCTGTCGGCAACTGGAAACTGGCATGGCAGGCAATACAGTTATCCATCGTTGCCGCCAGCTTCTGCTGGATCGCTTTGGCAGGTTTGCCCTCTTTGGCCATATTGGCAATATCGTCAAAGGCGTAGTGGGTGCCGAAACCCAGCTGCTTGAACGCCAGCGGTAACTTGGCCCGCAGCCTGAAATCCACCGTGGCGATAGCGGCACTGCCGATTGGACGCGCTGCTGCTTCCACGGCTGCCAGATCATCATTGGCCAGTGCCTCGACAATCGTCTGCGTTGTTTCCAGCAGCACTCTCATCTCGCCCAGCACAGCCTGACGCTCGGCCGGCTCCAGTATCACTGCCGTGCGTCCGTCCTCGGCTTTTTCCGTGTTGCCCAGTACGATTACCTTCAACGCGCCGAATATTAATACGCTGGTCAGCAGGCTAATCGCGATCCAGTGTGGTGTGGTTGTTTTCATTGCTATCTCCTTTGTATTTTAATGGTTCGCAGCTGTTTGCGGCCAATGATCAAAATCAAAATATTTTCACCGGCTGCGCCTGCAGCATTTGTGCATCCTGCACGCCACAGAGGACGCGAAAGACGCAGAGGAAGGGCAAAATATTGTGTGTTTAACCGTGTCGGCAGCAGGTGCAGAGCATCAGGCCAGGGACACACTCTCAATAATATTTTCTATACTGCTTTTCATCGGCGGTGAGTGCTTTGGACTATCGCGCGCAGAGAAGCGCCGGTGCCTGCTTCTCTGCGGCAAGGTGAATGGTGACCGTAGGAAATGCCTGTGGTGCGCAGCCAAAGAAGGTGCCCTGGGGCAGGCAAGCCTTCGACTATCACGTTCATACATGCTTAAGCCCTATCAGTTTATCGGCAATATGCTTCAGTGTTCTGATGGTGACAGCCTTCTCGGCGTCCGGAATATCGCTGAGTACCTCCTGTTGAAAATCGCGCACCAGCGGAATCATCACTGCCAGCGCCTGCTCTCCTGCTCCGGTCAGTGCCACGCGAAAGCAGCGCCGGTCATCCGGGCAGGGTTTGCGCTCCACAAACCCTTTTTTTACCAGTCCGTCGATACGGCGGGTAATAGTGGTTTTATCGCGCATCATCAAAGCGGCGATTTCTACCTGTGTCATCGCCCCCTGCTTCAACAAGCGGAACAGGATGCCGAAGTCCTGAGCCGACAGCGGCAAAGCGTGGTCGGCAAAGCGTCTGGCAATCTCTTCGGTCATCAGAAATGCCGTACGATTCACATTCAGGCCGATGGCCTGCTCCAGCTGGAAATCCGGATTCAATTCGCTCATCTGTGTCTCCTTTCGCCGCACGCTATCCATGTAGTTGTATTCTGCAACTGTTGTCTTGTGCAACCTAATCGACGGACTATGCTTTCAGCACACATCCATACAGGATGGCGCCATGCTCAGTTATCAACACTCCTACCATGCCGGCAATCACGCCGATGCCTTAAAACATGTCATTCTCGGCGATATTGCAGCCGGCATGTTCAACAAAGATGCGCCGGTTTTTATGCTCGATGCCTTCGCCAGCCGCGGCATCTATGACCTGAATGCGCCGGAAGCGCAGAAGAACAGTGAATTTGAAACCGGTATCGGCAAACTCTGGCCGCTGCGGCACGGGCCATGCCCTGTCGGTATCAAACGCTGGTTTGCGTTGATTGCTGCGGAAAATAGCGATGGCTCATTTACCCGTCTGCCGGGCTCTACCGCCCTGCTGCACGCAATGGCACGGGAGGCTGACCGCCTTGCCGCCTGTGATCTGCACCCGCAGGAGTTCGACGGCTTGCGTATGGCCTTTCAGGCCAGTCGCAGGTTCAGCCTGCTCAAGCGTGACGCCTTCGAGGCACTCAAGGCGCTGCTGCCGCCCAAAGAGAAGCGCGGGCTGATCTTTCTTGACCCCTCCTACGAGGTTAAGGAGGAGTATCGCCTGATTGCCAAAGCGGTTGCCGAGGCGCATCGGCGCTTTGCCACCGGCGTTTATGTGATCTGGTATCCGCTACTGCCGGCCGAGCGCCATCTGGATCTGTTCAAAGAGCTGAAACGCTCCGGCATCCGCAAGATCCTGCGCGTGGAGCTCGACTGCGCCGATAGCTTCCCCGACATGCAGATGCACGGCTCCGGCATGCTGATCGTCAATCCGCCGTGGCATGCCGAGCAGGCTATGCAGGCATCGCTGGAGTGGATCAGTGAAAAGCTCACCGATGGCAAAGGCCATAAGCATTTCGGCTGGCTTGTGCCCGAATAGGGCTTCACCGCGAAAACAGAGGCCAGCGTGCAACACGCATCGGCCATACAAGCCTGTTTCGCAGGCAATATTGCCCAGCAATAAGGCAATCTCTACCGGCAGGCGCAGCGCCAATCGGCTTATGTAAGCCGCTTTTACACAAAAACAGTTGGATTCCGCTCAAAACACACTTTGGCATCGGATATGCTCAAAGATAATCATAACAGTTCGTTGCACTGGCGTTATGACTTATGCGCCTGGGCCGATGAATACTGATCGGGAGTTTGTCTATCCGGGTTGTGTGAATCCCTTCATTGGGATACCTGATACTCAGGATGCGGCGCCCACCTTTTTCGCGAGGGTTCAGTACACATAGGTCATAACGCCAGTGCAGCGACCAGGTAGCAAAGAAAGGCCTGCCGGCCCCTCCTCCTCCCTCCCTGCCGGCAGGTCTTTTTGTTTCCGCAAAAGATGGTGCAATGCTTCACTCACAGGCTCCAGCATGCAGGCAGGTGCCTGCAACCGGAACTACTATCACTGTTGACGTAAATCCAGCCAATTCAGTACACAGAGGATCACATGACCCACTCTCTTTCGTTTGCAAGACACGGCGACAAGATCAACTCCCCGTTTTTTGAAGATTACCTGATCAAGCTGCTCGAAGAGCGTGATCGCAGCGGCCTGACCGACATGGTGCATGAGATCGATGCGATGATGATCACTGTGGACCCCGGCCATTCGATCCGTTACATCGCCGAGCTGGCACTGATGACGCCATACCACTATCTGGTCACCCTGGAGAGTGAAAGCCACTGGACGCATGTATTGCGCATCGATCTGGACTCGCCGGATCTGCTGGTGCGTGAAGTCAAAGACGGGAGCATCCGCGGCATCTTCCGCAGCCTGAACGAGGTCTACCCTGTCGGCGCCAACAAGCCGAACAGTCGCTACATGGGTGAGATTCTGCGCGTCAATGATCTGCACGGTGTCGTAGCCTGCCAGAAGGAGCGTGAGTTCCGCTTCTTTTCCCCGGATCAGATACGCAAACTGGAGCTGCCGGGCAATATCGCCATCAGCAAACCGTCGCCATACACACATAATATTGTTGCCTACATGGAGCGTGCGAGCGATCAGATACGCACCTATGCACTCGGCGTCAGCAGCATCCGCGACGATGTGCAGACCGCCTACCTGGCAGCCAAAACAACCCAGAAAGAGCTGGGCATCGACCAGCTGATCCTGCCGATTGATCACCTGGCCACGCGTGTTTACAGCCAGAACCGTGAAGTTGCCATCCTCGAGTGGCTGTCACTGTCGAGTTACTATTACTGGGGTTCATTTGATATATCGGAGCAGAACTCATCAACCAATGTAACCAAGAACGTGCATTGCCAGAGCGAGTTGCGCAGTCCGGCCAAGGTATTCACCGCTAACAACACGCCATATTTCGTCAACCATCTGGAGAAACTGCCCTCTCCGACCGAGACCTTTGTGCGCAACTACGGGCCGCGCCTGCATCATATTGCCATCGCGGTAAGCGACCGGTTATCGGGCTCACAGCAGGACGGCCTTGAAAACATCGACTTTGTGGTCAACCAGATTGCTTCACAGGGGCGCAACTTCCTGCTCGATGTGATCGGCTCCAAAGAGGACGGCTTGAAACAGATCTTCTCCAGCGCATCAGAGCACTCGTCGCTGATTATCGAATACGTGCAGCGCTTCGGTGATTTCGATGGTTTTTTCACCAAAGATAATGTGGCGGAACTCACGCATGCAGCGGGTGTAGAGGAGGAGCTGCTGGCACTGCAGGCGCAAGCAAAGACATAACTGCCCGGCTGAAAATCGCGACCGGCGCCGGCGCCGGCGCTGTTGATGAAGATGCTGATGCCAGCGAGTGGAGAGGGTAACATGCGCGAAACAAGGATAAGGCCATGACTCCCTACACACTGATTGATACCAGCTGCGAACACGGCACAACGCTGCGACTGCTGCAAAAAGACGATGAATTCACTATCCGGGTGGATGGTGAGCATGGTGAGCTGATGCATAGCAGCGTGCACAATTCGGAAGATGTGCTGGCAGAGCTCGCCTGCAAGCATGTTGCCGCAAGGGAAAACCCGCGCCTGCTGGTCGGTGGCCTCGGCATGGGCTTTACGCTGGCTTCGGCCCTGCGCCACTCCGGCCCCACTGCACGCATCTTCGTCGCCGAACTGATGCCGGCCGTTGTACGCTGGAATCATCAGCACATCGGCGCTATTGCCGGCCACCCGCTCAAGGATGAGCGCGTCGAGGTCCTCATTCAGGATGTCGGCAAGGTGATGCGCGATCATTACAACAGCTTCGATGCCATCATGCTCGATGTCGATAACGGGCCCGATGGCTACACCCGCGATGACAACGACAACCTCTATGGTCTCGGCGGCCTTGAAACGGCCTTTGAGTCGCTCAAACCCGGCGGCATACTGACGGTATGGTCGGCGGACAGGGATATCAATTTCACCCAGCGGCTGATGAAGATCGGCTTCGAAGTGGAAGAAAAACGCGTCCGTGAGCATACCGATGATCTCGGCGCCATCCACACCATCTGGGTCGCAATACGCTATTAGGCCACTAAAAACGAACATGGACGAGCCGGACGCAAAGGATTAGTTTTACTGCATGTTCAACTCCGATCATTCGTCTTCCGGGACTGCGCCGGAAAAACCTGCCAGCGCAACCCCCTTATATCTGCTGGCCGTCCTCATTGGCGCGGTTGCAGTCTTTGCCTTCTTTCTCATTTTCGGCAGCCATAGCAAAAAAACCGGATTGGTAAAGCCTGCCGCTATCGTGCAGCCTGCAATTGCCCCCGCAGCTGTCGTTGCCGAGCCTGAACCTGTGAGCGAAGAGCCTGCAGCCATTGAGGCCGAAGTCGAAGAACCTGCCCCCGTTGAAGCCGAAGTTGAAGAACCTGCCCCCGTTGAAGCCGAAGTCACAGCCCCTGAAGATGAGCCACTACCCATTGAACCGGAGCCGGAGCCTGTCGATAACGCTATCATTCCAGCCGACCACAACGGGCCGCCATGGGCATTGAATCTGATGTCCCTCTCCGACCCGGACGGCTCACCTGAGCATGTTGATCAGATCACTGCACTCGGCTACACACCTGAGGTGGTCGAAGTAAACATCGACGGACAGCACTGGTTGCGCCTGCGCATCAAGGGTTTTGCCACCATCACAGCGGCGAGAAAAGCCGGCCAGCACTTCGTCGCCAACAAGGACTATCGCACCCTCTGGATCGGCGGCTACTAACAGCTACAGCAGAGCTGCCTCCTGATCATACAGGTTTAAATCGTACAGATTCAGACTAACCCCAGAAGTTCGACGCTTTTCGCTCGGAATTGTCGGCATAGCCATGCCACCTGTACTGATCGACCGCCATGCCGGTCATCGCGCGCTCCGCCAGCTGCAGAGCCTGCGGTGGCCTGTTATAGGCGCTCTCTACTACCTGAGGTGGAACCAGTTGTTTCTCGGGCAGCTTCGTTATTACCACACTCCCTGCAGACTGTGACAATACAGGGGGCTGGCGACGGTTGCCGGTGGTTGCTGCCGGCTGAACGGCCGCCACCAAATGCTCGCCGATATCCTTGCCGGTTTTGCTATCGACAAAGACATTTACAACCGATGAGACCAGACTGGAAACCAGACTGCCGAGCATGCCGCCGAACAGCGTATCACCGGCAATGCGGGGGCCATAACCCATCTGATCACCCGTCAGCTTGCGGTAGATGGTCGAAATCACCGGAATATGCTGCAACGGATTGATCACATCGAGGATATCGCGCCAGCTGAATGAGCCGGTCTCCCAAACCCCCTTCGGTTTTTCGATCATTTTGAGCGGCTCTGCTGCAGCCACCTCAGGCGGTACCTTGATAGCGGCAGCCACAGGACGACCGGCAGCCCGGACCGGCTGAAAGGGAATCGAGTAGTTAGATACGACTTGCATAACCTTTCTAAGAGCATATCCGGGGCCATCGGCATTACCTTTATATTTCAGTCAATTATGGTCACGCTGATGATCACAGCGGGCACTTCTTTCCAGCCAAATCAGCAGTTATTTCCGCACCGGATATGATCCCTGCCCCGCAAAGCCTGTTAACAACAGTGCCGCATCGGCGTACGCTTTTCCCATGCCAACGCCGCCAACGATTCATCCGTTAAAAGCCGCCGCCAGCATCCAGATCGGCGGAGAGCCGTTCACTGCCGTGCTGACCGGCATCTGTGGTACCTCGTCGAAAAGGCAGTTCCTGCCAGGTGCAGCTGTGCCCGAAATACTAAGAGTACGCCTCTCCACAAAAGCCGGTAAGTTATGGCAGGGCATCACCATCCGCTTTGAGGTCGCCAGCGGTGGCGGCACGCTGAGTAATGCCGACCAGATTACCGACCGGCTCGGTGCCGCCGCCCTACCCCGCAATGCATGGGTATTGGGCCCGGCTGTCGGTACACAGACAGTCACGGCTACCGCCCTGGTTGCGGGCGTGGAGGCCAATCCCCACCTGTTTCGCAGGGTGGTCGCAGGCGAGCTGACCGGCTCAATCATTCGCATCGTTTCCGGTAACGGGCAGAGCGGACCGGCAAACTCGACACTGCCCCTGCCGCTGATCGTCGCGGTCTTCGCTGCAGATGGCATCACACCGGTTGCCGGCGCCAATGTCACCTGGCAGATCATCGGTGGCAACACCATCATCATACCCAGCGATAATCAGGGGCAGTCTGGCGTTAGCCTGCAGACCGGCGGCACGCCATCGGCAAACAGTGTGGTCATAGCCCGGCTGGATAACGGCAGTTCGGTCAGTTTTATCTATTCCGTCACCGCGTAAAGCAGGTACGGCCTAATGCCCGCACGGCTGTGTGACCAGTGCTCCATCTACCCGTTTGAAACGAATATCCGAGCGATCGGCCATGGCCACAGGGATCATCAGAAATACCAGCCCGGCGCCCGCATCCTGTGATCTGTATTTTCCATCCCCTCTGGCATCCAGCCCCAGCGTCACCGACTCATAACTCGGTCCGACAAGCACATCCCCGGGGCCGCGGGTTAACAGATTTGCATCGCGCTTCAGGCTGATCTCGCCATTGCTGAGCTTGAAATCAGCGCCTTCGGTGTACGACTTCGCATACACCACACACCCATGGCTGAGTGCACTGACGCTCACCTGTGTACCATCCACGGCAACCTGAATACGCTCAATATCCTTATGCGCTACACCGGCAACATCCACGCCACCCCAAAGCAGGGATGAGAGATAGACAGCCCTGGATGCAGCCTCGCCCTCGCCCCTGTTTTCATAGCTGCCGGAAAACGTCTGCATGGTCGATACAGCCCGGAACGGCTGATTATCCGCCGGTGCCGCACTATGCACACAAGCGGCGAGCAACAGCCCCGTGCATGCAAACAGTATGACCTTTTTCATACGCACACCCCTCCTCCCCTGGCGCACAAACAGCTGATCTGCATGGCAATCACAACCTTACCGCCACATAGACGCCTGTATGACTGCCGCAGCTGATGCCATTACATTGCACTTCTGAATCGATGCTGATCCTTGCCCGCCCGTGTTTCTCCAGCGTTCTGATAAAACGCTCATACACCTGTGCCGGCGGCAGTGTACATACCGCTTCAAAGTCGGCCGTCACCGGGTTGGTGAACTCAAAGGCAGAGCTTTGAATCACCAGCCGCGTATGCAGACCCAGCTCCTTCATGCGTATAAACAGCAGAGCCCAGCCGGAGAGGATCGCTACAGCAGAAAGGCTGCCGCCAAAGGCCGAGTTGCGGTGGTTGATATTGGCATCCAGCGGCGCGCTGATCGTGATGGCATGGCCATCATAGCTTTTAATCGCCGCACCAAGGTGGGCGGTGATCGGAATATGCTCATGCACATAACTCAAGATTTCAGTGAGGTCTGTTTTCATCCGGTATACCCCCGCTTATCTTCTGCAACCATAACCACTAAAACGCAGGCAGAACAGGCAGAAGCGCCATTTAGTGCCGTGCGCAGGCCAGCCCACTCACATGCCGCGCATATACCTTGGCCTCAATGGCGCCTCCCCGTGCAGTGCCGCCTGCAGTTCAGCCAGCAGCCGGGCTCTGTCGCGCGGCAGGTTGCCGGCCAGCGCCAGCGCATTGGAGGCGTGATTGGAACGGAAGATCACCGGTCTTGGCGGATCCAGTCCGCTGATCAGACGCTGCAGCTCCAGCAGTATGGATTGATCATCCTGCACCTCAAAGGCTTCCCCGAATTTGCTATGAAATTCCGCAGCAACATCATCATCCAGGTATAGCTGCAGCGTGGAGAGGTAGGTGATCGGCGCGCTATTGAGCAGCGCAATGGTGCCGTCGATATGCTCCTGCCAGTGCTGCTTGCCACCAAGCCCCAGAATGACGGTACCCGACACCTTGATGCCGGCATCAAATGCCTTGTGCATCGCTTCATTGATCCCCCGCCGGCTGGCGCCCTTGGTGATCTTCTTCAGCATCATCCCGGAGCCGGATTCAATCCCCAGATAGAGCAGGCTTAAGCCCCGCTCCTTTAGCAGGGCGAGCTCATCCACCCCCTTGTGCAGGAGATTCGCCGGTGTCGCATAACAGGAGACGCGGGCAAGTGCTGGCAGGGCCGCATGCAGTGCATCCAGGATCGCCAGCAGCTGCGCTGTCGGCAGGCTCAGCGCATCGCCATCGGCGAGGAACACCCGCCGTGCATCAGGCTGGCCTCTAGCTGCCCTGCCGATATCCTCCAGCACCGCCTCAAGCGGACGCTGACTGTACTGTTTCGTCCGGTACATCGCACAGAAACTGCAACGATTGAAGCTGCAACCCAGTGTCACCTGGATAATCAGGTTATCGCCCTCGCTCGGTGGCCGGTAGAGTGGCATGTGATAATTCAGTATCATAATTGCCTGCAACTATCGGGGATTATTTCACGCATGGCCATCCTCTCTTATTCAGCTCTTCACCTGCCCCGGATTACCCATTACTGTAAGCAAGGCGCAGTATCGCATGACCAGACAGAAAAACGGGAGCGCCTGATGAGCCAGTGGCAGAATCCGAACGATGCAGCACTGGCCGGGCTTTTGCGCTCGGCAAACACCATCGCCGTTGTCGGCTGCTCCCCCAAACCTGAGCGAACCAGCCACCGGATTGCCGCCTTTCTGCTGACATGCGGCTACCATGTGATCCCGATACATCCGAAAGCCGATATGATTCTCGGTCAAAAAGCCTACGCATCGCTAAGCGATATTCCCGAGCCGGTGGATATTGTGAATCTGTTTCTCCGTCCCGAGCTTACCCCGCCCATCGCCAGAGCCTCCGTTGCTATCGGCGCCGGGGCCCTGTGGTTGCAACAGGGTATCATCAACGAGGAGGCCGGCCGTATCGCGACAAGCGGCGGTCAAATCTGTGTCATGGACCTCTGCATCGCCGTCATGCACCGCACGCTGTTGGACTGAGCTACCGGGACTGCCTTCAACACAAAAGCGGGATGATACTCCAATGAATAGTCTGGGCGGGCACTACTGCTTGATCTATAGTGAGCAGGTACAGGTAAAAGGAGTGGCTTATGCTTTTTCGACAGCTTTTCGATAAGGAGACATCAACCTACACCTACCTGCTGGCCGACCAGATGACGGGAGAGGCGGTAATCATCGACGCTGTCGATGCCCAGCTGGAGCGGGATATACAGCTCATCCACGAGCTGGGGCTCAGGCTATCCTATGCCTTTGATACCCATGTGCATGCCGATCATATCACAGCCAGCGCCGCGATGCGCGAACGATCCGGCTGTACGACAGGCGTATCAAAACACGCGCATGTGCCGTGTGCAGACCTGCAGCTGGCTGAAGGCGATCAATGCAGTATTGGCCGCCATCTGATCACTGTACTGGAGACACCGGGCCACACCGACGGTTGCCTCAGTTTCTGCTGTGAATCTCGGGTCATGACCGGTGATGCACTGCTGATTCGCGGCTGCGGGCGCACGGACTTCCAGCAGGGTGATGCAGGCACACTGTACGACTCGATCGCCAACAAACTGTTCACCCTGCCCGATGATACACTGGTCTATCCCGCCCATGATTATAAGGGCATGAGCTGCTCGACCATTGGCGAAGAGAAGCGGTGGAATCCGCGCCTGACGCTGGCAAGGGATGAGTTTATCTCCTTCATGAACTCACTGGATCTGGTTGAGCCAAAACAGATTCATGTCGCCGTACCGGCCAATCTGGCCTGCGGCAAAAGCGCTGGCTGATGAGTCCGGGTCTCATACCCGCAGCCCTGCTGATCGGACTGATTCTCGGCCTGTTTGGTGCAGGCGGCGGCATGTTAACGGTGCCCGCTCTGATGATAATCGGCGACATGAGCGTCAAAGAGGCTGTACCCATGAGCCTGTGGGTGGTCAGTCTGGTATCGCTGACGGCAGCCATCCACCAGCAGGTATGGAAACAGCTGCAGTATCGCCTGCTGCTCATCCTGGGCGTCACCGGCGTTGCCGGCAGCTTCATCGGCGCCCGCTTTGGCGCCAGCATGCCGGAAAACCTGCAACTGGCGATGCTGGCGATACTGATCCTCGCTGTGGCGATATGGACCGGCTTTGTACGGCTGGAGAATAAGGTTCAGACATTCCGGTATATTCCCGCACTGCTGGCTGGCTTTGTTATTGGTCTGCTCACCGGTCTGCTCGGCGTAGGCGGCGGCTTCCTGCTGGTGCCGGCGCTGATTTTCCTCGGCATCGGTCACTTTCCCACTGCCGTCGGCCACTCGCTGATCATTATCATCGCCAATGCCGCAGGTGGCATGATCAGCTACGCGGGGATTGCATCGGTAGATATTGATATCGGGCTGACCGCGAGCATTGCCCTGATCGCCGCCGTTGGCAGCATCATCGGCGGCATGCTGCTCAAGCGCCTGCCTGCAGCGCCCCTGCAGAAGGGTTTTGCCATACTACTGATCATGTTGGGCGGCTTTATCGCCTGGCAGAGTTTGACCGCCGCATAGCCGGGGCAAGTCACCCCAGCCGCATTGAAAAAGCAGTGGCTAAGCAGATCGCCAAAGGGAGTCCCTGAAAAATAAATCAGGAATCAGGATCAGGCAGCATCTTCGCCTTGCTGTTTATCCCCTGAAAGGTTCATCTTTCTTCCCGTAACCATCCTGAAGGTAGCTTCAATAGAGAAGGCGGCCCCTACCATGGCAAACAGCAGCCACAGCTGCCAAGGTGAGCTATTTGCGGTCTGCCAGATCAGGCTCCCCAAGGCACAAAGGCATAATCCGACGCCGATCAGCGGGATGGAACGCCTGCTCTGTGTCTCCTCTGCCAGCACCACATTAGCAGCATTGACGGCTGCAAAGATGATGAGAAAACCGGCACTGCCCATGGTCGACATGCTGGAAAGATCGGCCAGATTGGCGATAAAGAGAGTCAATCCTGCTGTGATCAACAGCCCCTCTATGGGCTTGCCCCAGACCTTTTTTTCCAGTGTGTGTGGCAGCTCTCCGTCTTTTGCGATGACATAACTCAAGCGGGCTGCACCGTAAATGGTAGCATTGATGGCCGAAGCCGTGGAAAGCAGGGCTGCGATGGCGATCAGGACAAATCCTGTCGGGCCCAGGGAGGGACGGGCAGCTTCAGCCAGTGCGTAGTCCTTGGCAGCGACTATTGTTTCAACAGGCAGCGTTCCGACAGTGACTGCCGCAACAAGGACATAGAGAACGATCACGAAACCAACGCTTGAATAGAAGGCGCGAGGCAATGTCTTGGGCGCGTCGCGCACATCCTGCGCGGTATTGGCAATCAACTCGAACCCCTCATAGGCAAGAAAAATGATCATCCCGCCCGCAATCAGGGGCACAGGGGCCGACCAGGCTGCAGGGGCCAGTCTGGCCGTATCAACACCCCAGATACCTACGCCGATAAAAACCGACAGAATGACCAGCTTAAGCAGCACAATTCCGTCTTCCCACTCGCCAATCAGCCTGGTGTTCAACAGGTTCAACCCGGCAATAGCGACGACACTGCCCGTGATCAGTATATGCTTCCAAAAAAGCTGAGCATCCGGCGGAAAAAAAGATGCGCCATAACTGCCGAATGCATAGGCATACAGCGACAGCATAACGATGTAACTGATCCAGAGCAGGATATTCGCACTGCCCGTCAATAGCCCTGAGCCGAACGCCCGATCCAGAAAGGCTGCTGTCCCACCCTGACTCAGATAGGTTACAGACAGTCGTGCGTACGAGTAGGAGGTAACAAGCGCAACCAGGCCTGCGATCAGAAATGCTACCGGTGCGCCGCCTTTGGTTAGTTCCACGGCCAGACCAAGCACGGCAAAAATCCCGCCACCGACCATGCCGCCAATGCCTATTGCTGTGACTTCCCAATAGCCCAGCTGCTCTTTTGCGGATGTGCTCATATAGATTCAGCTGTTTTCATGTTTGCAACCGGACCACCCAAGCGAAATGCTGTTTATCAGAAACAGGGCCACGCATGATATGAAAACGCTTTACTGCCTCACAGCGAGGATAGACCATAAACAGAAATGCACAACTGATGGAGCAGAGGAGTGTGATAAGGCACCTGAGTCTGGCAGATGAATCGTCTATCAGCGTTGACTCATCTGGGCCTTTATTGAAGGGTTCAAATCACCCAAGCCTGCCCCACCGTTTCCTTTGGGTCGGTGATGATTGAGCTGCTCAGAGTAACGCACTGCGCATAACCGGATATGATCAATCGGCGTGCCTGTTGGGACAGCCAGAACAGACAAAAACGGCCAACAAGGAAAGCAGAGACAATGTTCATTGAACAAATGGCAAAATACTCCATCGTCATCGGGCACCTGATTGCCAGCCCGGCCATCTGGCTGGTGACAGGCATTTCTGTGCTCGCCAATATATTCACCGCCCAATGGGCCTCATGGGGTTTGCTTGCCCTCATGCTCTATATCGGTACAGGTATATTTAACTGCTTTGCCCATGGCGAATTCCGCGTCACTACAGCGCAGGCGCTGACAAGAGCCAGGCCGGTCATTTTTCCGGTCATACTGTTTTCCATCAAACTCAGCTTTATTTGGCTGATCCCTTTTGCTTTTGCTATCGCTGCCGTTATCGGTGCTGGCGAAAGTGCATTCAGCACTGCTTTCGCCACGTTTATCATGACAGCCTTAATGATGGTGTCGCTGATGGCAGGTACGGCTATTGTGCTGCTGAAAAAGGATTATCGTCTATGGCCCACGCTCACCCTGCTGTATAACAGCCTGCCACTACTGCTGGCAAAAACATGGCTGGCCATGGTCATTTGCATAACCATGCTGGCCATAAATTTTATGCTGGCCACGCATGAAGGTAACGGCGTCTGGCTGGTCATCATAACACCCCTGATTGAGCTCTCCGAATATGCATTTATGCTGTATATGATTGGCACATTCAACAGTGCGCCGGCCCGTTTACAGGTTGCTGACTAGACAACGGAGAGCATGTCGTTACACATCAGTAAGCTGTATACCATCCCGCAAATAGATATGGACGCGAAAATGGCAATGGTCTAGTTTTGCAATATGTACGCTTCCGCTAAACAAACAGATGCTTCTGCCATCGGCCACTACAGACAGCTGCTGCTCCACTCTGCACTCATCGGCATGGCCACCTTTTTTCTTGTTAGCTGTGACGACCAGCAGCCACCGACTTTCAAAACGGCACAGAGTGAACAGGCAGAGAGCGTCACCACGCCTGATGTACAGACGCCCGGTGACACACTAGAAGCGGAAACAGAGCACAGTGCCGTCAACGAACCTGCGTCCGAAGATGCCAGCGGTGAGCTGGCTACCATTGAAGCGGAAGCACCGGGCACACCGGCAATGGAACCTGAAGATGCTACCACAGAACCTGCTGCCAATGAGGCGGCGCCACGCCCTTCAGAGCCGGCCCCTGCTTCACCAGCTGATCTGACTACAGAGCCCGCTCCGCTCACTGCCATGCCCGATGCAGCAACCCAGACCACCACGTTCACCAATCCTGCGGGTCCACCGTGGGCACTCAATGTGATGTCGCTGGCATCACTGGAGAACGCACAGGCAGTTGTCAGCACAGTTACAGCCCTCGGCTTCACACCGGAAATCAGCGAGGTTGTGATCAATGGGCAACGTTTATACCGTGTCCGCATCAAGGGCTTTGCCACACGGGATGAAGCAACAAAAGCCGGTCAAACTATCGTTTCCGGCACACAATATGAAACACCGTGGACCAGCGGCTATTGAGTTTCTGATAACCGGGGAAGTTACACATCCGGTTAACATAGTGAGCAGTACACACTAGCGGCAACATGGATCCAGCTACCGGCAGCACATGCATCGATTGTAATAGCAAATATATAATGACCGACCACACGCGCCATGCAGGTTCTACCCATGGATAATACGGTTCAACCGCAATAAAGCTTCTTTGGTAAGCCTGATCATAAACAACTAAGCTGCGGCGATGCGCCCCAAACCAGCACCGAACTATCTGGCCGGTTATCCGCCCACACTGACAGATAAAATAAAACAGATGATCGAGCAGGATCAGCTGGCAGACTGGTTACTGCGCAAATACCCACTGGCGCATGCAGTGCGCAGCGACAAGGCGCTGTATGATTATGTCATGGCACTCAAAAACAGCTACATGCGCAATGCAGGGCTGATCAACAAGGTGGCTTTCGACAGCTCGCTGCATCTCACCCGCAATGCACTCGGCATGCACACCAGCAAATCGCAGGTTCGCGGCGCCAGACTCAAGCGCAAACGCGAGATTCACGTGGCTACGGTGTTCATGGATATGCCGCCAGAATTTTTGCGCATGATTGTCGTGCACGAACTGGCCCACATGAAAGAGAGCGATCATGACAAATCATTTTACAAGCTCTGCTGTAATATGGAGCCAGACTATCACCAGCTGGAGTTTGATCTGCGCGCCTATCTCACCTGGCTGGACATAACGAAAAAACCGCTTTGGTCTCCCGCCCCATAGGTTAATTCCAACCATTCACTACTGCGGGAAAGCGTAGCGGCTTATCATTAATCAGAAGACGTGGCGAATGCCTTGCAGGATCATCTGTATGCCAATCGTGCCGGTCAGCAGTGCGCCGGCACGACCGGTAATATCGATATAGCGTTCGAGCAGGCTGGCATTGCGTACCTTGATGATGTCGAAGGCATATTTCAGCAGCATCAGCATGATAATGGCCAGACTCAGCGCCAGCGCAATACTACCGGCAGCCATCGGGTAACTCAGCGTGGAGCCGGCCAGGACACTGGCACTGATGGTGCCCGGGCCAATCATGAAAGGCATGGCAATAGAGCCGGAAATATGCTCGGGATTACCACCGCGCATGCGTTTGATGGCATCACTGCCGATGAACAGCATCTGCATGGCGATCAGAAAAATAACCAGCCCGCCGAAAATAAGAAAGGAAGCGAACTCGACCTGCAGGATATCTGTGAAGATAGCCTCGCCGCCCCATGCGAACAGCAGGAATACCAGGCCGCTGATCATGCTGGCGCGCAGCAGGACGCGAAAAAAGGTGGGGCTATCAAGCTCCTGAATCAGATCCAGAAGATAGATGCTCATCAGGAAGGGGTTAAACAGCACCAGAAACAGTGCCAGCGAATTGATAAAAGGGTCCATAATCCGGCCAACCAAACACACATATGCTGATAAATCAATAAAAGTAAGCCTTTTTACATGCCATCGGGCTGTCATTTGCTATTTGAGCCCGGGGCCCTAGGGTCCGTGCCAATGCTTACCGGAACCTATAAGGCAACCAGTAAAGCAGGCCGTTTGTCTTTTCGTGCACCTGTTGCATCTGACGGTCCGGCAATTTATGCGCTTGTGGAACGATGCAAGCCGCTGGATCTCAACTCTCGGTACTGTTATCTGATATTATGTGAACACTTCTCTTCCACCTGTGTCGTGGCCGAGCGTGAAGGCGAGTGCCTTGCCTTCATGACCGCCTACCTCTCTACTGAGCGTCCCGATACCCTTTTCGTCTGGCAAATTGCCGTGGATGCGGAGTTACGCGGACAAGGTGTAGCCAAACGATTACTGGCTGAGGTATTGGCTCGCCCTGCCTTGAAAAAGGTTCGTTTTGTAGAGGCCACGGTGAACCCTTCCAATGATGCCTCGCGTGGCATTTTCCACGCTCTCGCCCGGCAATATGCCACAGAAGTCCACGAATCCCTGCTCTTTGCCACCGACCTGCTCGGTGATGGTGATCATGAGCAGGAGAACCTGATTCGTGTAGGCCCTGTTGATTTGGAATACAACCCGGCCCGGTAAGCTCCACCTAGACCAGGAGATATAAATACAATGAGAATTTTTGAAGAAATGGAATCCGAGGTACGCGGATATATCCGCTCTTTCCCGGCCGTGTTTGACACTGCCAGAGGATCGGAAATGTTTGATGACCAGGGCAACCGCTATATCGATTTTTTTGCCGGCGCCGGCTCACTGAATTATGGCCACAATAACCCGGCTGTTTCGCAAGCCCTGATCGAGTATCTGCAGCATGACGGTGTGGTACATGGGCTGGATAAGGCCACTGTTGCCAAAAAAGCTTTCCTGCAAAAGCTTCGTGATACCATCCTCGGCCCGCGCAATCTGGAATATAAAGTGCAGTTCACAGGCCCTACCGGCACCAATGTTGTTGAAACAGCACTCAAGCTGGCGCGCATGGTCAAAGGCCGCTCCAACGTCATTGCTTTCACCAATGCTTACCATGGCCTCTCCATGGGTTCACTGGCCGTGACCGGCAACTCCTTTTATCGCGATGAATCTTACGGTGTGCGTGCCAATTCAGCCTTCATTCCCTTTGATGGCTATCTCGGTAGCAGTTTCGATTCCATGGCTTACCTGCGTAAGCTGCTTACCGACCAGAGCAGCGGCGTAGACTTGCCGGCCGCCATTATTGTTGAAACCGTACAGGGTGAGGGTGGTATCCATGTCGCGCGTGATTCGTGGCTGCAGGAGCTGTCGGCCATTTGCCACGAGTTCGATATTCTGCTTATTATCGATGACATTCAGATGGGTAACGGGCGCACAGGCACTTTCTTCAGCTTTGAGCGCGCCGGTATTACGCCTGATATGGTGGCCATATCCAAATCCATCGGCACCGGCTTGCCGATGTCACTACTGTTGATGCGACCGGAACTGGATCAATGGAAACCGGGCGAACATACAGGCACCTTCCGTGGCAACAACCTCGCCTTTGTCGCTGCGACCAAGGCACTGGAATACTGGGACACACCCGACTTTGCCGAAGGTATTCTCCACAAGGGCAAACTGTTTGAAACCGGCATACAGAATATTTTAGAGAAACATGCCGATGCGGAAGGACAATTGCGCGGCGTGGGCATGGTTTGGGGCATTGATTTCGAAAACGCATCCTTTGCCGGCAGCGTATCTGAAGAGGCATTCAAGCGTGGCCTGATCATTGAAACGGCAGGCGCCAACGGGCATGTGCTCAAATTCCTGCCTGCTTTGACCATGGATGAGGCCCTGATTGAAGAAGGGCTGGCCATCGTCGATGCATCCATGGCGGCCGTACTGGAAAAGGGCAAGCGTTTGCGCGCGGGGAGCCTGTAATGATAGTACGCCACCTTGCCGACATTATCGGTAGCGAACGTGATGTGAAAGCCGAAAACGGCAACTGGGAAAGCCGTCGCCTGATTCTGAATAACGATGCGGTCGGTTTTTCACTGCACGATACCATCATCCATGCCGGCACTGAAACCCTGCTATGGTACAAGTATCATATTGAAGCGGTCTACTGCATCGAAGGTGAGGGTGAAGTGGAAACCACCGCAGATGGCAAGATCTATCCGATCAAAGCCGGCTCGGTCTATCTGCTCAATGGCATGGAGCGGCATATGCTGCGGGCTACTAAAACCATGCGCATGGTTTGCGTGTTCAATCCACCGGTGACAGGTACCGAGGTGCACGATGCCGACGGCGCCTATCGCCCGGGGGCTGAAGTCAAAGCTTAAAGCATCATGGCAATCATCAGCTTTATCGTCTGTCTGTCGCTGTTCGCTGCTATTGGTGCCCTATCAATGCTTAAGCGTCAGCCCACGACAGGCGATTATCTGATTGCAGGACGCAGTGTGCCGCCGTGGCTGGCCGGGCTATCGGCCGTTGCCACCAACAACAGTGGTTACATGTTCATCGGTATGATCGGCTTAACCTACACCACGGGCCTGTCGTCGATCTGGTTGATGATCGGCTGGCTTGCCGGTGACCTGACGGCCTCCCTGTTGATCATGAAAAAACTCAGGGAAACGTCTGAAACAGAGCATGTACAGTCATTCGGCGGTCTGCTGGCGCAATGGCATGGCACCGATTACACCATGCTGCGCCGCCTCTGCGGTGCGCTCACAACACTGTTCCTTGGCGCCTACGCTGCAGCTCAGTTCACTGCGGGCAGCAAGGCACTGCATGTACTGTTCGGCTGGGACCTGTCCACCGGTGCAATCCTCGGCGCAGCACTGGTGCTGCTGTACAGCTATAGCGGCGGCATCCGGGCCTCCATCTGGACGGATGCCGCACAGTCTTTTGTTATGCTCGGTGCCATGCTGGCACTGATGTCGACGGCGACGGCAAGCCTGGGCTCAGGCGAAGAGATATCCGCACAACTGATCGCTGTTTCGCCGGAGTTCATGCACTGGTTTCCCGACACATCATGGCTGGGCGTTCTGCTGTTTATCGCAGGCTGGGTATTTGCCGGCTTTGGCGTAGCCGGTCAACCGCATATTGTCGTCCGCTACATGGCGCTGGATCGCACGGAAAATCTGGGGCGCTTTCGCGTCTACTATTATACCTGGTTCACGCTGTTTTATGCTGCCACCATCGTCGTTGGCCTACTGGCACGCCTGATTCTCCCTGATGCAGGCAGCTTCGATGCCGAATTGGCACTGCCCATGATGTCCATGCAACTACTGCCGGAAATCTGGGTCGGGCTGGTACTGGCCGGCCTGTTTGCCGCAACCATGTCTACCGCGGATTCATTGGTACTTTCATGTTCCGCCTCAGTCACCAGTGACCTGTTTCCCGAGCGCAACGCCAGCTATAAAGCCACCAAAGCGGCCACGGCAGGTATTGTCTTGATTGCGCTGGGCTTGTCGCTCTCCGGCAACCATAGTGTACTGGCACTGGTGCTGGTTGCCTGGGGCTTGCTGGCCACGGCCTTTGTACCACTACTGACCGTCTATGTGATGGGCGGACGCCCCTCCGAACGACTGGCCTTACTCATGGTAACCGGCGGGGTAGCGGTGTTTCTGCTCTGGCGCTGGAGCGGCCTATCGGCAACTGTATATGAGGTGCTGCCGGGCATGCTGGCAGGCCTGCTGATCTTTATGGCTTATCACTACGGACGTAAGCGATTACCTGTTTAGGGCCTCAGTAAGTAATCGCCGGGACGCTGCTACGGTTGCTTTTTACCTCCCGCTAAATGCCTGGTGATGACAGCGGGCAGCTTTTTGGGTGCATGAATACGTAGCTGTTTATTCACATGCATGCGACCAAATACCACTTCGATATCGTCTGCTCTGATGCCGAATTTTCCAGCCAGGAATCGAACCATATGATCGGTTGCCCGCCCCCGGACCGGCGCCGCCGTGACGCTGACTCTGAGCTGATCGCCGCGCGCCTTGCCGATGGCATCCTTTTTGGCGGCGGGGGTACCGAGAATATTAAGCACCAGCGTGTCGCCATCCCAGGCACAGAACCCGTCCATTGCCTTGTTTTTTTTTGCCATTACGCCTCCGGGCGGGTTCATAGTGGCCCGTATCCCTTGATAAGGTCATCCCTACGCCACCGCCGCTCACGCTACCCGCGCAGAGACCGGTAGCGAGTCCGTAAGCAAAACGGTAGAGGCGAATCGATGTCACAGGTTGTGACCTTAAATTATCCAGCCCCGCAGGCACGGAAGAAACACTAGCTGGTGGCGGCAGCCGGCAGCTGATCTCCGGCCGGTGACTGCTGCTGTACGAACAGGGTCTGTGTCGGATAGGCGAATTCGATGCCTTCCTGCTCAAAAGCTTCATGGATATACAGATTGACCGCCTGCTGGATATTCATGTATTCATTGTAATCCGGTCCAAGAACATAATAAACCGATTCAAAATTCAGTGAGAAATTCCCGTACTCCTTGAAGTTCGAGCGATCAAAGCGCGTCTTCTCCTGTTGCGCCACTGCATCACTGATGATTTGCGGAATTTTGATCAGCTTATCACGCGGGGTCTGGTAGGTGACACCTATATTGAACAACACGCGGCGCTCATACATGCGGCCATAGTTCCGGATGCGGCTGTTTAACAGGTCGGAGTTGGAGAAGATCAGCTGCTCGCCCGAGAGACTGCGCAGCCGGGTTGTTTTCAGACCAACGTGTTCAACCGAGCCGAGAAGGTCACCGACAATCAGGAAATCACCGATGACAAAGGGTTTATCGAGCACGATGGACAGTGATGAAAGCAGGTCGCCCAAGATGGTCTGCACGGCCAGTGCGATGGCGATACCGCCAACCCCCAGGCCTGCAACCAGTGCTGTTATATTGACGCCCAGGTTATCCAGCACCAGCAGTAGGACGAGAGCCCATAACATGACCTTGCCGATGAAACTCAGAACGTTGAGCGTTGTGACGCTGGCAGGGTCCTCGGATATTTTATGCTTCCGGTATCGGTCGATGGACAGCTGCAGCGTTAGTGATGTCCACAACCCGGCCTGTATGAGCAGAGAGATGATGGTGATGGAGTCCAGGATTCTGTGCACGGTTTCAGGCAGCTCAACAACCAGCGAACCTACGAACAGGGCAAGTATAAAGATGAAGAACCAACTGGTCTGCCCGATTACTTTCAGCAGGATATCCCAGGCGGATGCAGCCTGCTGTTCGGCCAGCTTATGCAGGTATTTCATGCTGACGTAACGGACAACCCCGACTACGGCCATCGTGGTCAGTGCAATCACCAAGGCGATGACCCATGTCTGGATGCTGTTTGATGCAATTTCGGTCTGTAAATAAAGTGTCATTTCAAGCACCTGTGATTGGAGTGGCTGGAGGTCGGGTCGGGCGTCGGTAAAAGCGCAGCATGCGCAACGTAAACCCGTCTGCTCATCAGGAGATGTTATCCTCCCGCATGTGCGGCAAAGTCCACTCCAGTATAGCTAATCCCATTAATCATTGCTGCGTGCAGAGATCGGGATGCCTTGCCTTACAAATAATGTAACCCAAGGGAGTGAAAGAGAAAGATCGTTGCCTCATATAAAAAGGTAACCGACAGGCGTGAAATGGGCAAGCAAGAGAAGCGAATCAGCCTTAAGGCCGTCACCCTGATTCACTCAGAACAGTGCGGGAAGAAGAGCGAATAGCACAATAACGCATGCCTGACCCGGACTTATCAGCCCCTGCCCCATCTCCTCATTCCCTCCCCCTGTTTCATGGCTTCCAGTTGGGTACAACATTACGCGCCATGGCCAACCGATCCTTGTTGTATATCAATACGGTATCGGCACTGGCCATGGCTGAATCGGCCACGGTGAGGCCATATTCGCCGACCAGAGTACCATCGCCATGGATGGTATATGAAGGGGTATAGAGCGCGAAACCGTAGGGGATCTGGAAGGCGGTGAAATTGAATAGTTTGGCTGAAACCTGTTTGCCGATGACAATATAACCGCCGCACGTCTCATGCAGAGGGATATGAATATGGGGAAAGTTGTGCGTTTCAACGAACAGGCCGCCGCCGCCATATTTCTGCATCAGGAAATCCTTTTTGTAATCCCCGCTATAATCGTATTTCATCATGGCAATCTGGAACTGATCCGACGAGATAGCAAAATCCTCTCCATTGGCGATCAGTTGCAGGCCGTAATATTTAACATTCTCAGCGGTCGCCATCACAGTTGGGATGTTAAAACCATCGGGAACCAGCAGCGCACCCAGGCTGCCGAAGGTATTGGCACTACCGCCATATACCACCTCGATCCCCTTCTCCAGCGCCTCCTGTGTTGTATACCAGCGGGCTTTCACCGTCACATGCGGAGTATCGATTTGATTCAGCGCAATAGCCCTCTTTGCCGCCAGATCAAGCTTCCAGTTGGTCACCCCCTTTTCGACAAAGGCGATCTCTCCATCGGTACTTAAAACAACCTTGTGCTTATTCTCATGCTGCCCTTTCACGGCATAACGGGTGATCTGCACACTCGCCACAACCGCCTTTTCCAACAGCCCTTTCTGATATTCCGGCTTCTTCCCTTTCTCATCCATGCCCATCTCCCCCTTTGATCTGACTGCTCACCGCTATAGCCGGAAAAATGCTGCTTTCGCACATCTCCCCCGATCATGTCACCGATACCTATCGGCTGATAGATGGCGGGGCTTGAATCATCCGGTCAATCATCGCCCCCATCGGCCGGGTTCTTTTATCGCCTGCTTGGTGCGATAGCGCACAGACGCAGATTGGCAAGAGCTGCTAACTTACAACGGGTTAAAGTGAGTCGTCACGCACGCATTGGTATAGAAGCGTGTTCACAACAATCAGGACTCCGGGAAAAAGGAAGGTTCAACATGATGAAACGAATTCTTATCGCATCGGCAGTCGCCGTTGTAACCGTCACTAGTCCGGCACTGGCTGCCGACGTCGGCGTCTCGGTCACGATCGGCCAGCCGGGCTTCTATGGCCGGCTCGACATAGGTGACTATCCGGCACCACGCGTAATCTATCGTCAGCCGATAGTGATCGAGCGGGCTCCCAGAGATCGCCCTCCCGTCTATCTGCGCGTACCTCGGCATCATGCCAAACATTGGCGCAAGTACTGCCACAAATACAACGCCTGCGGCGAACGGGTCTATTTCGTGCAGGACGACTGGTATGAACGCGACTATGTGCCCCGTTACCAGGAAAAGCATTACAGAAAAGACAAAGACCGTCATGACAATCGTCGGGATGACCGGCATGGAAACAGCCACCATGACAAAGATAAAGACCACGGCCGCGACCACTGAGAGCAAGGTTAGCCTGGCCCTCCCCCCTACCAGCAACCTGCTCTCACAGAAAAGTCGCCTCTAACAGGGCGGCTTTTTTGATGTGTAACATGAACCCGCTTTAGCAGCTCTTGCGTGTTCTGGGGTCAGTCATTTGGCCGCTAGATGGTAATTCATCTATAAACAGCATCATGCAGTTGGCTTGCTAAGGATATGATTGATCAATAAACTGAAGCAGATCGAGAAGGGAGCGCACAATGTTCAGAAAATATATATTTGCTTTTATCGCTTCACTTATGCTGCTGGTTCCCCAAATGGGTGTGGCCCAAGCCGCTGATGCACACAATCCGGCTGAGGAAAACGCGCAAAGCCTGCTAGCCGCCTTTGCTTCCTACACAGACTTGCGCCTGCTCTCTATCCAGCAAAGCCTGGAGATTCTGGCCTCCACAACCGCGGCAAAATCTTTAACGTGGGAAAGGGTGGAGCCACTGTTGCGCGGCTATCAGGAGTCGGATGGTGGCCTGATTGTCTGGTTTGCCCGCCCCGACGGCATATATTTCACCGTAGACAAAGGAAAGGTGGAGAAGAAACTGAGTGACCGCAGCTATTTCCCGGCCCTCATCTCCGGAGAGAAAATTGACGGCGAACTGGTCGTCAGTAAAAGCACCGGGAAGCGTTCCGTAGTGGTCGCGGTGCCGGTGATAGAAGAGGGCAAGGTGGTCGGTGCGATCGGCGCCTCGGTTATCCTCGACACACTTGCCGAGCAAGTGAGTGCCAGCCTGGCGCTACCGTCTAATATCTCCTTTTTTGCGCTCGCCCCAAGCGGCCTGACCGCCCTGCACAAGAAGACCGAACGGGAATTCCTCGATCCACGCGAGCTGGGAAGCGAAACGCTCAAGAAGGCCGCGAACGAGATGCTGACAAATCCAGCGGGCGTCACGTCCTACATGTTTGACAATGTCACCAAGAAAGCGGTTTACCGGAGCTCTCCGCTGACGCAATGGAAGTTTGTTATCGTCTTCCAGTAACTAACCTGAATAATTCATAAAAAGAGGTGAGCCCCGCCTAACCCATTGATATAATGGTGGTTCCGCAACCCGTGCTTCGGACGAAGCAAGCCAACGAGGCTCACCATGACAAAAGCTACATTAAAACAACT
>Ga0210044_10001972_pt1 | contig 31135 bp, 21 predicted proteins | sample CryGey13umfilter_2_FD_183959 | JGI IMG/M metagenome (GOLD analysis project Ga0210044, IMG submission 183959) | Groundwater microbial communities from aquifer in Utah, USA - Crystal Geyser 4/9/14 3 um filter (SPAdes) (version 2) | ecosystem: Environmental > Aquatic > Deep subsurface >...
GGCAGGTGCGAGAGGGAAACCTCGTGCGCGTGGCCCCCGCCGCGGACCTGGAGAAGGAGCGCGAGGCGGAGATCGCCCGCCAGAAGCAGATCTTGCTCCTCCGGCCGCTGGAGACCCGATTGATCCCGGTGAGCTACGCCCAGGCCTCGGACGTGCTTCCCAAGCTGAGGTACATGATGAGCCCACGGGGCAAGCTGACCTTCGATCAGCGGACGAACATGATCATCGCCCGTGACATCTCCGGCAACCTCGACCTGATGGAGCGGCTGGTGCGTAACCTCGACACACAGACGCCACAGGTCCTGATCGAGGCCCGCATCGTGGAGGCCCGCACCAACTTCACCAAGGAGATCGGTGTCCAGTGGGGCGGTTCGTTCGCCGCGAGCTCGGCCAACGGCAACTCCACCGGTCTGGTGTTCCCCAACCAGCTGGGAATCGCTGGCGGAGCCACGGACGGCAACACCCCCACCGCCGGCATTCTGCTGGGGCAGGACACCAACCCCAACTTCGCGGTGAACATGCCGGCAGCGACGGGGACCGGCGCTGGTGGCGCCCTGGGTCTGACCCTGGGCTCCATCGGAGGCAACGTCAACATCAACCTGCGGCTCAGCGCTCTGGAGAGCATGGGCGACATCCGCATCATCAGCGCGCCCAAGATCACGACGCTGGACAACGTGGAGGCCTCAATCGAGCAGGGCGTCACGATTCCCTTCTCGCAGGTCAGCGCCGCGGGGGTCCAGACCACGTTCAAGGACGCCAAGCTCAACCTCACCGTCCAGCCGCATGTGACGGCCGAGGGAAGCATCGCGATGAAGGTGCATGTGACCAACAACGAGCCGGACTTCGTCAACACCGGACCGCGGGGCGAGCCCACGATCCTGAAGAAGGAAGCCAAGACCGAGATGCTGATCAAGGATGGAGACACCACGGTGATCGGCGGCATCTACACCGTCCGTACCGGTCGAAACTGGCAGAAGGTACCGTGGTTCTCGGAGATTCCCATCCTCGGCTGGTTCTTCCGCCAGCACAAGGACACCAGCGATCGGCAGGAGGTGCTGGTGTTCATCACGCCCCGGATCGTGAATCGTGCCCAGAGCATCGGACGGTAGCGGTGTGGTAGAATTGATCTGCATCAGCGAACACAGGAGAGGCAAATGAACGCCAGACTTCAGCGCGCGGAGCGGGCCTGTCCCCTGGGGTCCTGTCCCCAGGCCCCTGAGGGGAGGAGCCTCGCTCGAGTGCGGAGCGGAGCGCGTGGGACAGAACTGCCAGTCGTATTGACGTTGCTGGCCGTGGTCGGGTCCGGCTGCGTGGACGACGACAAGATGTTCTACATCCGGCAGAACCAGGCACCATCCAACGGGTGCGTCGTGAGCACGTCGGCCGACAGCAAGGTGTGGGCGGCGGGTGTCCTCGATGTCTCGGTCAAGGGCTACGGCTACTACATGAACCCGCTGGTCGAGAACCACATGGCGTCGACCCAGGGCACGGACAACCAGCCGGAGCGCAATCTGGTCCACATGCGCTCCTTCTCCATCGAGCTGGACGTCGATGGCTCCACCATCAGCCTGCCCACCGTGGGGGGTCGCGTGGGGGAGTTTCCGGTGTCGGGGGTGATCGATCCGGGCGGCTCGGAGGTGTTCGCTGGCGTGCCGGTGATTCCGGGTAACATCACCAACGTGATCAACCTTCAGCCGGGGCAGACGACCTTCGTCGACGTCCACCTGCGGGCGGTGGCGGAGCGCAGCGGAGGCACCGTGGAGAGCTCCGAGTTCGTTTACCCCGTGCTGCTGTGCCACGGCTGTCTGGTGGTGGGGGATCCAAACGCCCTGTGCTCGACGCTGACCACCACCGTGGGCAACGCCTGCGGTCTGCCGCAGGACGAGCGGGTGACCTGCTGCGTGGATGATGTCACCAACTCGCCCGAGTGCACCCTGGGCACCGGCACCAGCAGCGGCGGTTGATCTACGGTCGAGCCGTCGGGTCCTGTTCGCCCGACCCCACCGCATGCTGGTGGACCTGGAGCGCGGAGAGCGCCTGATCGGCATCATTTCGCACGTGCCCGAGCTTCGTGGGTCAGGTGGACGCCATGGAAGATGCGGCCCAGGTGCCAGTCGGCGGTGTGGATCAATCGCATCGGGGGAGGATATGTCCACGTCGGGCGACGGGCAAGGCGTGGTCGAATTGCGTGTGGGGCTACAGCTGCTGGCACTGCTTGATCAACGCCAGGCGCTCGTCGTTGGTCAGCAGCAAATCGGTCACGGCATAGAGGATTCGCTCCTCGATCCCGGAGTGGTTCTCGAGCAGGTTCTGCAGCACCTGCGCCGTGTCCGTCAGGTCGCGGTCTGGCGCGGAGCTGCGGCAGCCGTCCCACAGGGACGCGAGCAGCTCCTGGATCGCGACGTGCTCCTCGCGCAACACCACCGCCGGCCCCCTGGGTGTGCCGAGCTTGGACGAGATCACGGGGAACAGCAGCTCCTCCTCCATCTGGATGTGCTTGCGCAGGCCGGTCTCGAAGTGCTGCAACGTCGTGGTCAGCGCGTCATGGTCCCGGCGCCGGGCGTGATCCACGATCTGCTGCAGCAGATCGTGGATCCGACGATGGTCGGCGGTCATCAGCGCCATCACCCCGCGTCGAATGGCGCTGGTGTGGCGCCGTCCCAGGATCGTCTGCCACAGCGGGGGGCCGTCCACCAGCGGGTGCCACTCCAGAACATCGCCATGCAGCTGTTGCAGCTCGTGCAGCACGGGCTGTGGGGAAGCGTCGCAGCACAGCACCAGACCCGTACCGGCCTGCAGCTGGCCGAATTGTTCCAGCACCGCACCGACCCATTGTCGGGGGCTCGTTGATCGTAGATCCAGCACTGTTGGCTCCTCGGTCAGGACAGACTGACAGACTAGGTTAGCTGATGGATTGGCCGCCGCAAGGTCACGGCAGGCGCGAACGAGCTCATGCAGGGGCGATCAGCCCCGGTCCATGGGCTCGGTGCGGCCGTCCTGGAGCAGCAGCTCGACCCGGGCCTCGGCGTCGTCCAGGATCTTCTGCCCCCGGCGAGACAGGTCCATCCCCTGCTCGAATGCCCTGAGCGAGTCCTCCAGCGGCAGCTCCTCGTTCTCGAGCCGCGCCACGATCTGCTGCAGGTGCTGCAGGATCACATCGAAGCTCTGCGGAGTGCTGTCCCCCGCGGGGACAGCGGCGGAGGCGGTTTCGGGCTCGTGCTTCATGACCCGAAGCTAGCGCAGCGCGGAGGGCGGGTCAACGGATGCGCGGAGATCGGCGATGGTGCAAGACCCTAGTTCGGACAGGACAGGATCAACTCCGGATAGCTGCTGGTCCCCGAGACCCATCTTCCTCGGTAGTCCAATGCACCACCCCGCACCAGGAAGTCGACGGATCCGAACAGCGACGAGGAGGAGGACTTTCCGTCGAAGTGCAGCGCCCACTTCGTGACCTCCAGCTTCTGCGCGGTGCCGTGGTCAGCAGTGGCGTGCTTCAGCGTGATCGGGATCTGTTCATCGTCAATCTGGAGGTGATCTGCCTCGATCTCGGCACCCAGCTGAATCCGGATCGGGCCTGGCAGCTGTTGATCCACGCTGAAGGCCCACTTCTGATGCTGCTTGCCCATCTCGTTGCTGGCCTCGAACAATCCCATGGTGAAGGGATTGGGCGGGTTGGGTCCCATGCCGAGCAACTCGACCAGCGGCCCGGGTGTGGCAAACCCCACCGTGGCTTCCCACGACCCCAGCTTGACCGTTGCACCGACCAGGTAGGACTCCGTCCGGAACAGGTAGTCGCGTATTGGTGTGCCCACACCTCCACACTGATAGCTGGTGCCAAACCGAAACTGCACCTGGAGCGATCCGCTGCCCTGTACTGGCAGCTCCTTGCTGTACGTACCGGTCTGCGGGTCAAAACTGAATGGTGCACTGATCACGTCGCCCTCGGGATCATAGGCCAGCTGGAGGGGGGCGACCGAGGCGTCGAGGGCAAGCCGCGAGCCCAGGTCCCACACGTCTCGAAAGACGGTGAGACGATCAACGAAGGCCACTCCCAGCGCGATAGCTTCCGCCAACTCCTGGTCGGAAAGCGCGGCGCGGCAGTGGTCGAGATCGAGCTGCAGGGTGCCCGAGCGGTAGCAGTCCTCGGGACAGATCGCAATCGACTCATCTTCGGAGCAGATCGCATCGCCGCATTGAGACGGCGCTTTTGGATTCTCATTCTCGGTGTTGGAGCAGCCGACGATCATCACGGCACACCCAAACGTCGACAACCAGCTGCGTGTCTTCATGGTACACCTGTGATTGGTTGCGCCAGGCGAAAGCAACTATCAGGCCGCGTTGTTGGTGTTCGGAAGCAGGCGAACCACCTCGGGATGCCACGAGGGTCTATGACAGGCGAGGCAGACTGCTACGGTCCCGTCGGGTGAGACAGTGGGCAAGCTCAGGTGATTCGAGTGGTTGCTGACGACCACACCCCGCGACATCGCTGTCAGTCTTCGAGTGAACGGGTGTTCACTCGAATTCAGAGCTTGAGCCCGATGGTCCGCAGGAACTGGTGTCGCTCATCGATCTGCGCCTGGTCCTCGACGCCCAGCGGGGGTTGCCCATCGATCACGCCCAGCACGCCCCGTCCCTGGTCGGTCTCGGCCAGCACCACCTGCACCGCGTTGCCGGTGGCGCAGAACACACGGCACACCTCCGGCACGGCCTGCACCGCGCGCAGCACGTGGATCGGAAACGCGTTCTGCATCATGACCAGGAACAGGTGGCCGGCGCCGATGGCCTGGATGTTCTTCGCCGCCAGCCGCCGCAGGTCGTCGTCGTTGCCGCTGTGCCGTACCAGCCGGTCGCCGGAGGCCTCGCAGAACGCCACGCCGAAGCGGATGTCGGGGGTGGAGATGGCGCAGGCCTCGTGCAGATCCTCCACGGTACGGATGAAGTGGGACATGCCGAGGATGATGTTCATCTCGTCGGGCTTCTCGATGGTCACCCAGCTCAGCTGCATCGGTTCACCTCCCGCCGGGAGTGTACCAGGGTCGGTGAGCAGATGCGGTTTTTCGGGCGGGCTGGCGCGGGAGGTGTAGAATCGCCGCCGTGAGCAAGCCGGTGGGGCTGAGGACCCAGCTGCTGCTGGGTCTGTTCGTCATGATCCTGGTGACCACCTTCTCGGTGGGCGCCATCTCGGTGCTGACCACCCGCTGGCAGATCGCCGAGACGCAGCTCACATCGGGCCGCATCGTGGGTCAGGCCCTGGCGCGCGTACTGGCACCGATGCTACGGGGACGCTGGACGCGGAGCCGTTCGGTGGAGCTGCAGCGTGTGGTGAGCGGGATCGCGGCCTGGGGTCCCATGCGGCGGGTACAGGTGCTGGATCGCTCCCGCAAGCTGCTGGGAGGCAGCCGCGCCGGGGCGGACGAGGCGCTGCTGCGCCAGGTGCTGAACATCGGGCAGCAGCGGTTCGAGCTGCTGCAGGATGACACCGTGCTCGTGGTGGGTACGCCCATCGTGGACGGGATCCACACCCTGGGGGTGCTGTGGCTCGAGATGGAGGTGGGCAGCATGCCCCTGCGCCTGCCGGCCCAGTTCTGGGTGCTGATGAGCGTGGACGGGCTGCTGCTGGTGCTGTTCGTGGGCTATGTGCTCACACGCTATGTGATCCACCCCGTGGAGCGGATCCAGCGCGCCGCGCTGCGCGTGACCCAGGGCGACCTGGAGGCCAGCGTGGAGTCCACGGGCGCGGCGGAGCTGACATCGCTGGCGGAGTCGTTCAACACCATGACGACCTATCTGCGACACCAGCTGGAGCGGCTGGAGCAGCAGCGGCAGGCGCTGATCGCCACCCGCGCGCAGGTCATCCGATCGGAGAAGCTGGCCTCCGTGGGACGGCTGGCTGCCGGGGTGGCGCACGAGGTGGGCAACCCGCTGCAGTCAATCCTGGGCTTCACCGAGATGCTGCGCCGCGGCGGTCTGACCGAGGAGCGGCAGCAGGACTTCTTCGACCGGGTGCAGAGTGAGGCGCAGCGCATTCATCGCATCATCCGCGAGCTGCTGGACTACGCGAGGCCGGTGGCGGACGCCGTGGAGCCGGTGCAGCTGTCGGCGGTGGTGGTGCAGGCGGCGCAGCTGCTCAAGCCGCAGCGGCGCGGCCGGGAGGTGACGGTGGAGCGGGTGGCGCTGGAGCAGCTTCCGCCGGTGGCCGCCAGCGGCCAGCGGCTGGTGCAGGTGCTGGTGAACCTGCTGCTCAACGCGGCGGACGCGATGGACGGCAAGGGGACCGTGACGGTTCGTGGCGCGGTGGTGGAGCAGCAGGTGGAGCTGGCGGTGGGCAATGACGGTCCCCCCATTCCGCTCGAGGACCGGGGACAGATCTTCGACCCGTTCTTCACGACCAAGGACCCCGGGGAGGGGACCGGTCTCGGGCTGTCGGTGGCGCTGTCCATCGTCGAGTCCTTCGGCGGACGGCTGACGCTGCTGGACGGTGAGCAGACGGTGTTCGTGATCACGTTGCCGGTGTGGGAGAGGAACGGGCCAGCGCTGGAGAACGGGACGAAGGCGGAGCAGGTCGGAGGGTAGGCCCTACTTGTCGCTCTTGGTGTTGCTACACCGCAAGACGAGCGTCGTGATGTTGTCCGTCCCACCCGCGCGGTTGGCGTGGTCCACCAGCTCGGCCGCTGACTTCTCCAGGTCCTCGGCGGTGTTGAGCACGGTCTGGATCTCCTCGTCCTGCACCATGGTGGACAGACCGTCGGAGCAGAGCAGGAACACATCGCCGTCCTGGACTTCTTCGGTCTGGATGTCCACCTGCACCGTGTCACGCATGCCCAGGGCGCGCGTGATGACGTTCTTGTGCGGGAAGTTGCGCTCCTCCTCCTCGGTCATGTCCGGCTTGGCTTCCTTGTAGTCCTCGAGGAGAGAGTGGTCTCTGGTGCGCTGGTCCATGACGCTGCTGCGCAGGCGGTAGCATCGACTGTCACCAACGTGGGCGATGTAGATCTTGTCGCCGTTGATCAGACAGGTGACGATGGTCGTCCCCATGCCCTTGAACCGGATGTCCTTGGAGGCCGCCTCGTAGATCTTGTAGTTGGCCAGCTTGATGCCGCAGACCAGGCGGTTCTCGATGTAGCTCAGGCTCCGGTCCATCTTGTAGGGCCAGGTGGCTTCCTCGTCCTTGGTGCGCTGGTAGAACTCGCTCACGGTCTCGGCCGCCATACGGCTGGCAACCTCGCCGGAGCTGTGCCCACCCATCCCGTCCGCCACAATGAAGAGCTGCTCATCCTCCATGAGGCTGAAGTAGTCCTCGTTGTGGGTACGCTTCATACCTACATCGGTCTTGGCAGCGTAGCGGATCTTCATGGGAACCGAGGCGTAACCCTTTGTAGCGAGTAAAGAAAATTACTTCATCGATGGCGTGGTGTCAACTCACTTGAGCACCCTTCCAAAACAACCCACACCAGTGCAGCGAACCTGCACAGTGTCGATCCATCATTGGATTTGATCAAGCAAGGAGTTGAGTGGGGCCGAGCCTTGACACCCCCGTCATCGTGTCCCTAAGATGCTGAACGAATTTTCAGGTGATGCGCACATGCTACTGACAGACAACGGAGTTCGGTGGAGGCAGGGAACCATCATCAGCGTGGGCGACGAGCTGCTACGCGGTGATCTGGTCAACACCAACGCGACCTGGCTCGCCCAGCGCTTGTTTCAGCTCGGCGTTGAGGTCACGAGCATCGACTGCGTCGGTGACGACCTCGAGCCGCTGGTAGCCCGGCTCGAGCAGGCCATGTCACGCCGGTCTCTGATCGTGGTCACCGGCGGGCTGGGGCCGACGGACGACGATCGCACGGCCGAGTCCGTGGCGCGCGCCGCGGGGCTGACCCTCGAGCGCGACGAGCCGGTGCTCCAGGCGCTGCGCCAGCGGTTCGAGCAGACGGGTTGGCCCTTCACGTCGAACAACGAGAAGCAGGCCTTCTTGCCGCGAGGGGCGAGCTGGATCCCCAATCGCAAGGGCACGGCGGCGGGCTTCGCGCTGCAGGCGGGTCAGGCGCAGATTGTGTGTATGCCGGGGGTGCCGTGGGAGATGAAGGTGATGTTCGACGAGGGGGTGGTGCCGCTGCTGCAAGGCGAGGGGCTGCGGCCGGCGCGGGTGCGGGTGTTGCACGTCTTCGGCATGGGGGAGTCGCAGATCGATGCCCGGTTGCAGGGGTTGCTGCTGACGCTGCAGCAGGCTGGTCTCGAGCTGTCGCTGCACTATCGCACCTCCTTCCCGCTCAACGACGTGATCCTGGTCTGCAGAGGGGAGGAGCAGCAGGCGATGCAGATGCTGGATCGCTTCGAGGCGGAGGTCCGCCAGCGGCTGGGGCCGCTGGAGGTGTTCGGCGTGGATCACACCAGCTTCGGCGATGCGGTGGTGCAGGCGCTGCGCCGGGCCGGGGCCACGGTGGCGCTGGCCGAGTCCTGTACCGGTGGACTGGCCGGCGATCTGATCACGAGCGCCTCGGGCAGCTCGGAGGTGTTCCAGCTCGGCGTGGTGACCTACTCCAACGCGTTCAAGCATCAGATGCTGGATGTTCCGTGGGACATCCTCGACAACCAGGGCGCCGTGAGCCGCGAGTGCGTCATCGCCATGGCGCGGGGGGTGCGTCGGGTGGCCGGTGCAACCTACGGCGTGGCGATCTCCGGCGTGGCGGGCCCCACCGGGGGTACGCCGGACAAGCCCGTGGGCACGGTGCACTTCGCGCTGGCCCACGAGGGCGGTGAGCGCCACGTGGTGCGTCGCTTTCCGTGGGTTGACGACCGCCGGCGGATCAAGGCGATCTCGGCCCATGTGGCTCTGGCCCTGGTGTTGCGCCATGTGAGCGGTCTGGCACCGCTCGCCGACCCGTTCGACGGCCGGTGGTCCCCGACCGTGAGAGGAGACGATGAGTACGATCCGAGCGTTCCTGGCGGTGAACCTGCCGATCTCGATGATCGAGAAGATCCGTGTGCTGCAGGGTGAGATCAAGACCCGCGTGCACTCCACCGATCTGAAGGTGGCATGGGTCCCCGCCCCCAACATGCATGTGACGGTGAAGTTCCTCGGCGACATCCCCGAGGAGAGCGCCCTGGCGATCAGCGACAGGCTGCGGGTGGTGCTGGAGGGACGAGGGGCGATGACCCTCGATGTGGGGCAGCTGGGCGTGTTTCCCGATCTGCAGCACCCGCGGGTGCTGTGGGTCGGTGTCACCGCGCCGGCGCTGGAGCAGCTGGCGCAGACCATCGACGAGACGCTGGAGCCGCTGGGGTTCGAGCCCGAGTCTCGCCCGTACCACCCGCACCTGACCCTGGGCCGGGTGAAGCACGGGTCGGCGCCCGAGCTGTACGACGGGCTGGAGCCCGCCCTTGGCCAGTGTTCACTCCACGAGGTGGTGCTGTACAAGAGCGTGTTGCAACGGACCGGGGCCGAGTACACGGCGCTGGCCCGCTTGCCCCTGACCCCACGTTGGGTCGCGGGTGCGCCTTGAGTTCGAGCGACCGTGGCTGCGACGGAGACAATACTGAAAGGACACGATAGATGGCTCTGGAAACAACGAATCGAGACAAGGCGATCGAGCTGGCGGTCAGCACCATCGAGAAGCAGTTTGGCAAGGGCGCGATCATGCGCCTGGGCAACGGCGACAAGCTGATCCGCGAGATGAACGTGATCTCCACCGGGTCGCTGGGGCTCGACATCGCCCTGGGCGTGGGTGGGCTGGCGCGCGGGCGGGTGGTGGAGATCTATGGCCCGGAGTCCTCGGGCAAGACCACCCTGGCGCTGCACGTGGTGGCCCAGGCCCAGAAGCTGGGCGGCGTCTGCGCCTTCATCGACGCCGAGCACGCGCTGGACGTGCAGTATGCACGCAAGCTGGGGGTCAAGACCGAGGATCTGCTGGTGTCCCAGCCGGACTACGGCGAGCAGGCGCTGGAGATCGCCGACATGCTCGTGCGCTCCGGCGCGGTGCACGTCATCGTGGTGGACTCGGTGGCGGCGCTCACCCCGCGTGCCGAGCTCGAGGGTGACATGGGAGACACCCACGTCGGCCTGCAGGCGCGCCTGATGAGCCAGGCGCTGCGCAAGCTCACCGGCACCATCTCCAAGAGCGACACCATGGTGCTGTTCATCAACCAGATGCGGATGAAGATCGGCGTGATGTTCGGCAGCCCCGAGACGACCACCGGCGGCAACGCGCTCAAGTTCTACGCCTCCGTCCGACTGGACATCCGTCGCATCGGCGCGATCAAGCAGGGTGACCAGGTGCTGGGCAACCGCACCCGGGTCAAGGTGGTGAAGAACAAGCTGGCGCCCCCGTTCCGCGAGGTGGAGTTCGACATCATGTACGGGGAGGGGATCAGCTACGAGGGCGACCTGCTGGACCTGGCCACCACGCACAACGTGGTGGAGAAGAGCGGCGCCTGGTTCTCCTTCGGCAAGGAGCGCGTGGGTCAGGGGCGCGAGAACGCCAAGCAGTTCCTCAAGGAGAACCCCGAGATCTGCGCCCAGATCCGCAAGCTGGTGTTGCAGAAAGTGGGGCTGGCGAAGACGGACGAGGCGCCGGTGGATCCGGCGGCGCCACAGAAGGTCGAGGAGCCCAAGGGCGGCAACGGCCAGGACAAGAAGAAGAAGTAGCGCCAGGGAAGCGGAACCGCTGGGTTCCGGATCGAGGCTGCTACTCCTTCATCAGGTTCTCCACCTCCCGTACGATCTCCTCGGCCAGGCGGGCGTCGATCTTGACCAGCTTTCGGGTGTTGGTCGAGATCGCGAAGTACTCCTTCTTCTGCGCCACGTTGACCGGCATGTTGGCCATGGGCGGCGTGCTCTCCATCAGCTTCATCGACTCCTGCTTGCCTCCGGCCAGCTGGCACTCGACGGACAGCACCTCGGTTGTCTTCTTTGCCGTCTGCTCCCGGGGCAGCACGTACTCCGTGGCCTGCAACCGCAGCAGCTTGCCCATGAAGTTGCGGTAGAACTCCTTCTTCTTCTGCGGTGACGCCGCGTCGGCCCAGAAGGCGCTGGCCGGTGTCCGGCGGTTCTCCTGCCGCAGCACCTTGCGCTGCCTCCCCGCCACCAGCGTGGCCTGCTCCACGTCAGATGGCGTGAAGCCATACAGGTTGCGGTCCACCAGCCGGAACTCGGCGTACTGCAGGTCCTCCAGCAACCGCGGGCGGACGACGTACACCCGCCCGTCCTGCTTGTCCTGCAGATAGACGTCCCGGTTGCCGAAGGTGTTGCTGCCGATGATGAAGGTGCGAGGCGTCGATCCGGTGACCAGCGACAGCGTCTTCTTGCTCTCGTCGAGGCCGAAGGCCTTGAGCCGGTCCTTCTCCACCGTGCCCAGCGAGCGGATGGCGGCCAGCGAGGCCATCCCCTTCACCATCTCGTCGGCGGACTGATTGCCCTTGAACGCCTGGTTCTTGGTGAGCTTGATCATCCGCGGCCTGGGTCGAGCCGCGTCCGGCTTCGGCGCGCCGGCATCGGCGGTGGCGACCTTCTTCTCCCCGGGTTTGGCCGGGGCGCTGGCGGGGCCCGCGTCCGGGGCGGCCACCGGCGGCGTGGGCGGGGTCGGTTCGGGCTTCTGCTCCTCGGTCTGCACCTTGATCCAGTGATAGGTGCCGTCGCCGTCGCGTTTCCGCTCGATCTCCACCGTTCGCTCCGGAGCGGAGTAGACCACGCGATCCAGTCCGCCACGCAGGCTGAGGATCGGGATCTCGTCCTCCTTGGTGGTGCTCTCCCGGGTCCAGACGAAGTAGGCCGCCACCATCGCGGCGCCCAGCAGGAGCCCATGGATCAGGACCGGACGGTTCATGGCTTCCTCCTGCGGATCCGACGGGTGTAGTAGATGCCCACCGCGAGGACCAGCGCCGGGACGGCAAAGATCGTCAGGTAGAACCACAGCTGATCTTCCTTGCGCGTGTGGACGATGCGCACGTCCTCCTCGGACGTCGTCTCGCCGATGATCTCCTCCTCGCCGGTCAGCCACTTGACGCCATCCAGGAAAAAATGGCCGTTGCCCAGGCGGAACAGACCGTCAGCGATCATGTCCGAGTCGGCGGCCACGATCAGGCGCATCTGGGGCTCGTCCTTCTTGTTCTTCTTGTGCTTCTTGTTCTTCTCGATCTTCGTGTCGGCGGCTTGCCTGGCGTCGGGCACGTCCATCGTGACCACGGCTGCAAGCTCGAACGACTTGCGCTGCTCCGTGCCGGCATCGAACGTCAGGTTGCTGTTCACGTCGTTCCAGGTGAACGGCATGCCGTGGATCGTGAACTGCACCCGGGTCTTGGTTGCCGGGGCCGGCGGCACCTCTTCGAGGTATCCGGTGCGGACCAGGATCGCTGCCGTGCGGTGTGCGTTGCGTGTGAGCGTGGAGACGCTGGGGTGGGCCGAGAACCGGTTGGAGTACAGGATATGCCGGTCCGCCGGGGTGGAGGTCACGCGGACGTACATCCGGTCGTTGGCCAGCTTGACGGGGGTGTACTTCAGCCCGAAGGGATTGAGCAGGGCGTCGAAGCTCAGGCCCGCCTCCGGGTCGAGGAACACCATCATCCGCCCGCCCTTCTTCAGGTACCGTATCAGCCCGTCGATCTCGGCCGGGAGGAAGTCCTTGCGCGGCCCGGCCACGATCACGACGTCGGCGTCGGCCGGTACGTCCGAGGCCAGCCCCTGGCTCAGGCCGAGATCCTTGACCGCGATGTTGAGCCGTTCCAGCCACTCGGTGAGCTCGCGAATGGATGTGCCGCGCACACCATCCCGCTGCTCCCGGGTACGCTCCTCGTGGCCCACGGTGAGGTAGGCGATTTTCTGCTGCTTCAGCAGCTTGCGGAACGCGGTCTGAAACTCGTTGTCCAGCTGCTTCAGCTTGCGCTTGGCGCGCTGGAGCGTGGTGTCCAGCGTGATCTGCTGGTGCTGCTTGCCTCGCAGCAGGATCACCGCGCCGTTCTGCGACACGCTGAGCTCCTTGGCCATCTCCGGCTCCATCACCTGATCCACCTGCTTCACGCCGAGGTACTTCGACTCGTGCGCCAGGTCGTCGAAGTAGGTGCGCACCTCGTCCAGCACCTCGTTGGTGCCAGGGAAGAACAGGCGGACCTCGACCTTCTCGCTCAGGTTCTGCACCATCTTGCGCGACGATTCCGAGGGGCGGGTGGTCTTGAAGTAGCTCAGGTCGACCTTCTCGTTGTATGCGTTGAAGATGAAGTTGAGCACGAGCAGCAGGCAGGCCGTCATCGCCAGCAGCGCACCGCTGCGCGCCGAGCGTCGCACGCGGTCCAGCTCCAGCGTGCGGGCCATGTCCATCGGGGCGTAGGAGATCTCGATGAAGATGATGGGAAGCACGGCGCAGATCCAGACCGTGGGCCACAGGGCGGTGAGCACGCCCTGGTAGCGCTCGGCGCCGCGGGCGTCGGCGAACATGCCGCGCACCTTCTCCATCACAAAATCGGCCTGCGCCAGATAGATCAGCAGGGCCAGCAGGCCCAGCAGATAGAGACCGAGCAGGCGGTTCTCCACCGCCCGGGCTGGCGCGGGGAGGGCGCGGCGGCGGAGCTGTCGGCCGACGATGGCCAGCAGGATGCCGATCACGCCCATGCTGCCCAGCACACCGCGCATCGTCGTGGACTCCAGCACCATGCGCTCGCCGATGTACAGCAGGACCATGCTGAACAGGTAGGCCAGGGTGAAGATCATGCCGGATGAGCCCTTGCGGGACTTGGTCGAGGCAGTCATCAGCGCCACCTCCTCGCCTGGAGCACCTGTGTCGTCAACAACAGGAAGAAGTAGGTCACCGACAGAAAGTAGGCCACGTCCCGCGTGTGCAGCACGCCGTTCTGCCAGGCCAGATGCTTCCACGGCGAGAGAAAGGACACCATCTCGCGGATCGGCGGGTCCATCACCGGCGTCCCCCAGTACAGCACCCAGAACGCGGTGGTGATCGCCCCCCCGGCCACCGCGGCCACCAGCTGGTTGGCCGAGACGGCCGAGGCGAACAGCCCGATGGCGAGGGTGGACATGCCGAGCAGGACCAGCCCGAGGTAGCCCCCCATGATGTGTCCCGCCGAGACCTTGCCGTTGACGAAGATCAGAAGCGGCATATAGATCGTCAGCGCGGTCATGCCGCAGAAGAAGATCAGGGCCGAGACGAACTTGCCCAGCACGATCTCGTGGTCCTTCACCGGAGAGGTCAACAGCAGGGTCAACGTCCCCAGCTGTCGCTCCTCGGCCAGAAGACGCATGGCGAGCAGGATTGCGGCCACCGCCGACATGAAGGTCGCCACGGCGAAGAACAGCTGCAGCACCTCGGCCGAGAACTTGGGTGTGCCGCCGAGCACCTTGATGTTGAAGAACAGACCATCGATGAACAGGACGATGGCGACGATCACGTAGCCCATGGGGGACTTGAGGTAGGCCCCGAGCTCGCGCCGTGCCAGGAGCGCGATGTTCTTCATCGGGAGACCTCCTTCTCCGCCGCCGGTTTCGGGTTGCGCGCTGCGCCGCGCTCCGCGCGCTGGCCGCGTGTGGACTGGGTCAGCTGGAGGAAGATCGACTCCAGCTCTGCCTCGGCCGGCCGCAGCTGCAGCAGGCCGATACCGGCCTGTACCACGTCACGGCTCACCGCCTCGCGCACGTCGCGGTCGGACTCCACGCGCATGTCGTGCGAGCCATCGCCATGGGTCTGGCCCGGGTTGCACTGCATCACCCCGTCGATCTTGGCGATCACGTCCACCGCCTTGTGCTGATCGCCGCGGATGGTGATCTGCAGCCAGTGGACCCCGGTGAGGCGGCCGGTGAGCTCCTCCTCGGTCCCCACCGCCACGAGTTGCCCCTCCTGGATCACCAGGATGCGATCGCAGGTCTGGCTGATCTCGGGCAGGATGTGGCTGGAGACCAGAATCGTGTGCTTGCCCTTGAGGCTCCGGATCATCTCGCGCATCTCGACGATCTGGACCGGGTCCAGGCCGCTGATCGGCTCGTCCAGGATCAGGACCGGCGGCTGGTGTACGATGGACTGGGCGATCCCCACCCGTTTTCGGTAGCCATGAGACAGATTGGCGATGAGCTGGTCCCGAACGTCGGTGGTCTGAGTGATCTCCATGACCTGTACGGTTCGGCTCCGGGCGTTGGCCCGGGTCAGCCCCCTCAGCTCGGCGGCGAAGACCAGGAAGCTCTCCACCGTCATCTCCCGGTACAGGGGCGGCTCCTCGGGCAGGAACCCCACCTGTTTGCGGATGTCGTGAGGATTGTCGTAGACATCAATGCCGTGGATCGTGACCCGTCCGCTGGAGGGAAGCAGCAGGCAGGCCAGAATTCGCAGCGTGGTGGTCTTCCCCGCCCCGTTCAGACCCAGGATTCCAACAATCTCGCCGCGTTCAATCTCGAAGTTGAGGTCGGAGATGGCGGGCTTGTCTCCGTAGTACTTGCTCAGGCCCTGGACCGCAATCATGGGCAATGCTCCCGTTTCCTGTTTTGCTCCGACGGTCGTGACATGGTGCCAGACCGGGGGGCACGATAGTCACCCGTTGTGGCAGAGGTCAAGAGGGTGCACGCGGTCCCAACCCGTGTGGGTCCTGGCCCATTCCCACACGCCCCATCGGAGGTACACTTCACACGGGCTGTTTTCGTGGGACAAGATCGTTTGCGGCGGTGGTGCGTTGATACCCCGGCAAACAACACGTCGAGGCAACAGGAGGCATCCATGGCGAGTCCGGTTCGTTTCAACGATCACACCGCCTTTCATCTGCAGGTGCTACGGATGGCGGTGGCCGGGGCTGCATTCGGCCTGGCCAGCTACCTTCTCGCGCTGATGGTCGCGACCAACGGGCGCATGGTGCAGGCTCTCCTGCTCGCGGCGGGGGCGACCGTGCTCGGTCTCGCCGCGCTGCCACCCCGCAAGACGACCCTCTTGCCAGCGGTGCTGCTGGGGCTCGGGGTCGGGTTGCTCGGGGCGCTGGCGATGCAGGCGTTGAGCCACTCCCGGCCGACCTATCCCTGGTTCGGAGTGGGGATCTATGGTCTGGCCGTGGGCATCGTGGCGGGTCGGGACCTGCGCCCCGCCCGCCGTCTGGTGCTGGCGCTCGCCACCGGAGTCGCCGTGGCGCTGGCGACCTGGGTCGAGGCCACGTTCCGCACCGGCGTCAACCTGTCGTTCTACGTGCCGTCCTTCCTGGCGGAGCCGATCTACGGCGCGCTGTACGGGTTTCTGGTGAGCATCGCCCTGGTGGCGCGACAGATCACCTGGCACCCGGATCCGGTGGTGAAGGGCTTCGAGGAGGTCCAGCCGCAGCTGGCGGGGGAGATGCTCGAGCTGGCCGACCAGGCCGTGACGCTCTACACCCGGACCCAGCAGGTGCTCAAGGATCGGCGGGAGCAGGGCAACGACACCGAACCGGCGCTGGCCCAGGCGGTGGAGCGGCTGGTGCTGCGCATCTTTGCCATGGGCCGACAGTGGCAGGAGGTGGAGCGCGGCGCGGGGCGCACCACGGCGGAGGATCTGACGGCGCGCGTCGACGGCCTGGACCGCAAGATCGAGCAGACCACGGATGAGGTGGCACGCAGGCAGTACCGTATGGCCCGTGAGGCGCTCATGACCCAGCTCAAGTACCTGCGTGAGATCTCGCGTAACCGCGAGCGGGTGACGGCGCGGGTGCACAACTACCTGGCCACCCTGGAGCGGCTACACATGGCGCTGTGGAACCACCGCGGGGCCGACGCGGCCAAGCTGTCCGACGAGGTGCAACCGATCCTGGACGAGATCGAGGACGTGGGGCACGAGATGGACTTCGCGTCCGAGGCGCTGGACGAGGTGGTGACGGCCAGCGAGACCGCGAGCCCACCGCCGGCGGCCGAGGCGGAGGTCGCCGGGGCGGAGGTCGCCGGGGCGGAGGTCGCCGGGGCGGAGGTCGCCCTCCAGGCTGATACGGGCCTGGCGGCCGAGACGTCGGAGCCCGAGCACGAGGCCGAGAGCGCCGCGGGGGGCGACCCCGAGAGTGAGCTGGCCTCCCGCGCTTTCGAGTAGGGCGCACCCCGGGAGGGTTCCCGTCAGGGCACGCGGAACAGATCCTCCACCGCTGGAAGCTCCAGCTCCACCTCTTGATCATCCACCACGTCCCGCCGTCGAACACGAGGCGCCCCGGTCGGCAGCAGCGACATCTTCAGCGGCTGCTTGCTGGCCAGGCGCGCCAGGGCGGGATACAGCTCGGTGGCCGGTGGGCCCCAGCGACCGATGGCCGCGGTGTCGGAGGTGAAGGACAGGATTGCGGCCGAGAGCCGGCTCACCTGCCCGGCCGGCTGCCTGGGGCTCAACAGCACGAAGGCCGGCGGGGGAAGGACGATGCTTCGACTCATGACCGACACCAGGTGCCGGGTCGGCACCGGGGCGAACACCACGTCGGCCTGTCCCAGTCGAACAGCCTCGATGGCGGACAGAGTGGATGGCGCCTCGGCGATCTTGAAGTGGCGACGGATGTCGATGTTGGCGGCGAGCAGCCCGTTCTCCACCAGGCCCGGGCCCAGACGGCCAAGTCGTGGCAGCTGCAGCACCTTGCCCCGCATGGCGCCGACGAGGGTCTTGCTGCGGGCCAGCAGCGACCAGCGTTGCCATGGGTCGGGTCGTGCCGTCGCCAGCACTCGGGTGGTCGGCCGGGCGCCGATCCACAGCGCTCCGACCACGGCGTACTGGATCTTCCGCGCGCCGAGGTCGCGCAGCAGGTCGCGGGAGCGCTTGTACGCCAGCCCCTGGACGGGGATCCCCGATGTCCGGGACAGGTGGTGCGCCAGCTCACCGGCGAAGGCGAACCACTGATACGGGTCCAGCGGCACCTCGGGAGCATAGACCCCCACGCCCACGGGCGACGCGGCGGGCTGAGCCGCGCGGGTCGAGGGTTCGGACCGGACGACAGACCCGGAGCAAAGCCCGACGAGCACGATGACACTCAGCGGTCCGATCTTCACGGCGATGATTATACACGGTGGCGAGAATCTGTTGTAAGGTCACGACATGGTGAGGCTGGTGCTCATGCTGCTCGTGCCGCACCTGCTGGTGTCCTCCGCCGTGGCCCAGACGCTGACGCAGTCGATGAACGAGTCGAGCAAGGCCCTGGCCGAGGCCCACGAGCTGGACCGCACGGGTCGGTATCGTGAGGCCCGGGCGCAGTACCTGCGTGCGATCCGTCTCGACCATACGTCGCGGGAGGCGTTCGAACAGTACGCGCTGTTTCTGTACTCGCGGGGCCAGTTCAGGGAGGGGGTCAAGGCGCTGCGCATCGGCCTCGAGTTCAACCCCTCGCACACCGTGCTCAACGCCTATCTGGGCATGCACCTGTATCGCATGGGCCGCGTACGGGAGGCATGGGTCATGATGCGCGCGGCACAGAAGGATCTGGGTGGCCGGTTCGTGTTGCAGGCGATCCTGGCCCAGCTGTCGATGATCCTGGAGGAGTACCCCTGCGCCGTACGGGCCCTCACACGCTACCTCGAGACGCGGCCCGAGAACCTGGCGAGCAAGGACTTTGCGTTTCAGATCCAGCTGGCGCTGGCGCTGATGCGGACCGGCAACCTGACCGCAGCCCGCCAGCAACTGGGCCTGGCGCTCGCGGCTCGGCCGGACAGCGTCAGAGGTCAGCTGGCCCGGGCCGAGTTGCTGCTGCTGAACCATCAGTGCCGGCGATCCCTCGACCTGTATCGACGGGTCATGCCCCGGGCGCGGGTCGTCCGCGGGCTGCTGCAGATGGGCCAGGCCTATCTCTGTCTCGGACGGGCGAGGGACGCACGACGCGCGGCCACGGCCTACCTGCGGCAATACGGGCGTGCACACGGTGGCCGACGGGCGCTGATGCAAGGGTTGTTGCTGCTGGGAGACGCGGCGTTTCGGCTGGAGCACACCCCCGAGGCGCTGCAGCACTTCGAAAGAGCGATGGCGCTGTCCGACCAGCTGTGCAGCTCCGCGGGCAGGGCGGGGCCCCTTGGGGAGAAGGCTCCCTGGAGACCGGAGCGAAGCGCGCAACACGAGATCGCCCCCGATGCGGGTCCATCGTCGATGTCCACCGTCGGATTGCGGCCTCGCGCCGGGTGTGGTTCGGATGTGCAGATCCGCCTGCGGGTGGCACAGGCGCGGTTCGCGCTCAGGCTCCATGAGCCCGCGCTGGCCGCCCTGCTGCCCGTTGTGAGTCGCCCCGACGACACCTCGTCCGGCCAGCCGCCGACCGCGGCGCTGATCCTCGCGCTGCGAGCCGCGGTGCGGCTGGGCCGCACACCTCTGGCGCTGCAGCTGGCCGACCGGCTCGTGGCCCGGGATCGCGCACGGAGCGGGGGAGCCACTCTGGAGCCCAACGTGGAGCACGCCCGTGGGCGCGCGTTGTACTGGGCGGGCATGGCGTACAACTCCGCGGGGCGGTTCGAGCAGGCCGCGAAGCTCCTGGAGCGGGCGATGGAGGACGGGTGCCGGCGCCCGAATCCGTGCGCGGAGGTGGTGCGCGAGCTGGTGCGGGCTCATGCGCAACAGGCACGCCGGATGCTCCACACAGGAGCGCCCGAGGCCGCTCTCTCCCTGCTGCGTCGCGCGCTGCGGCTGCGACCACGGTCTGGCCCGTTGCTCACCGATCTGTCGCTGGTGCTGTTGAGGTTGAAGCGGTACCCGGAGGCGCTGGAGCAGGCGTTGACGGCCCACGCGGTGGATCCCACGAGCGCGGGCGCCAGCCGGCTGGCGGGGCGTGCGCTGGCCGCGCTGGGCGAGCACCATCGGGCGCGGGTCCACCTGGAGCAAGCCCTGGCGCGCACCGCTGACGGTGCGCCGCGGGTGCGGATCATGGTGGAGATCGCGGTGTTCAGCATGGCGCTGGGACTCCACACCGAGGCGATCAACATGCTGAGGCAGGCGCAGGGCATGACCGCGACCCGGGAGCACCCGGCGCTGGTGTCCATCGTGCGGCGCGATCGGGTCCGGGCGCATCTGCGGCGGGGGCTTCGCCGCGTGGATCGCGGGAGCCCCGACGGGGTGGATGACCTGCTCCAGGCGTCGAGAGGGGTGGCGCTGCTGCCGGTGACAGAGCAATCACAGGCGCGGACGCTGGTGCTGCTGGGGCTGATCATCGGCGGCCAGCAGGTGCGGGCGAGAGAGATGCTGATGGCGTACAACGACCACCGGTACGAGATCGCCCTGCGCCCCGAGTTCCAGGCCATGGCCGGGGAGCTTCTCGGGGCGCTGCTGGACAGCTTCGGTTCCAACGCCGGAGCTCTTCGACGGGGGGCGCGGCGGCTGGAGCGGCTGGCCCTCACCCAAGGCGGAGACGAGGGCCGGTTGCTGGCGGACCTCGCCGGCCGGGCCCACATGCGGGCCGCCGAGAGCCTGTTCAACGCGGGGCAGTACCAGGAGGCCCGATCCTGCGCCGTGCGCGCGCGCCGTCTCCTTCCGCCGACGTGGGAGCTGCGACACAATGCCGCGGTGATCGCGTATCAGGCCGGCGGGTCGCGGGAGGCCGCGCTCAAGGAGCTGAAGGCGGTGAGCGGCAAGGTGCCGCTGGCGCTGTGCAACCTGGCCGTGCTCCAGGTGGGCGCCGGCTTCGGGGCCACGGCGCACGAGCTGTTTCGGCGCTGCGCCCGAGCTGGACGCGCGGGGCGTTTTGAGGCGCTGAGGATGGTGCTGGAGATCCAGGACCAGATCTTCGGAGCCCGAGGACCATGATGCCTCGCGGCTTGAGGTGCGCCCCCGCGCTCGTGTTGTGGATGCTCGTCCCGACGGACCTGCGGGCGCAGCCCGCATCGCCAGCGAGCCAGCCCGTGAGTCGGCCGACGTCGCCCACGAGCCACCCCATGAGCCAGCCGACGTCGCCAGCGAGTCAGCCGGCATCGGCGCCGGCGCCAGCACGGCCGTCGAAGCAGCTCCCCGAGGACCGAGCTCGGGAGCTGCTGCGCGAGCTGGAGTTCATCGACGAGGCCGAGGTCAAGGCGCCGTCGGTGAGGACCGGGCTCGAGGAGTTGCTGGAGACGGTGGTGGTCACCGCCACCAAGCAGCAGCAGCCCATCGCCGCCGCACCGGCGATCATCTCGGTCGTGACATCGAGCCAGATCCGCGCCATGGGCTACCGCACGGTGGCCGAGGCGCTGCAGAGCCTGCCCGGGCTGTATCTGCTGCACGACGGGGTGGAGTGGAACGCCGGGGTGCGTGGTGTGAACGGCGGCCAGCGCGCCGGGTCGCGGATGATCAAGGTGATGATCGACGGCCAGCCGATCTCGTTCCGTCCCAGCGGCGCCAACTGGCTCGGCCTGGAGCTGATCCCGATCGATGCCGTGAGCCACATCGAGATGATCCACGGTCCATCGTCGGCGCTGTATGGCGCCAACGCCTTCCTTGGCGTGGTCAACGTCATCACGCGCAGCGGCGCGCTGATGGACGGTGCGCTGGTGGGCGGGCACCTGGGCGGCGTGCAGCACAACCTGTGCGGCGGCGGATCGCTGGTGCTGGGAAAGAAGAGCGGCAACCTCGAGGTGCTGCTCGCCGGGTCGGGGAGCTTCGCCGATCGCTCCGGGCTGCAGATCGGCAACCTGCCCCATCGTCCGCTGTACGACGGAAACACCCGCAGCCGGGACGACACCAGCACTCCCGGCAGCCTGTTCATGAAGCTGTTCTACCTCAGCCCGCGGCTGGGCGCGCTGAGCCTGGACCTGAGCTACCAGCGGTTGCAGGCCCACGGCGAGTTTCAGGACTGGGGGCCGCTGGTGCGCGGCCGCGAGGAACGGCCGGCATCGTACCAGCAGAATCTCGTCGACCTGCAGCAGCTCTACATCCGCGCCCGTGTCTCGCGGGCCGTGCTGGATGGCCTCAACGTGTCGCTCTCCGGCGCGTTCGCCACCATGGGGCCCACGAACAACGATCATCTGGCGCTGGATCGCTCGGGGGTCGACGAGTTCTACACCCGCGAGGTCGGCAGCAACAGCCTCGACGTGGTGGGCGAGGTGGTGTATACGCCCGACCGGTCCAGCAGCTTCACGGTGGGCGCTGACTTCACCGCGGACTGGCAGCGACTGCTGACCTACTGGGGTCACGATCTGCCCGATGCCCCGGGGTTGGGCACGCCGATCATCACCACCAGCGACTCGAAGCCGCCGCTGGGCGAGCGGCTGTTTCACAACGTGGGCGCCTATCTGCAGGGGGTGGTCTATCCGTTCCGGCTGGCGCGCACGATCTCCCGACGGGTGCGTCTGGCGCCGCACTTTGGGCGAGGCGTCGCCGCATCGCGTGCATCGGTGCTCGACACGCTGGGGGTGACGCTGGGTCTGCGATACGACCACCAGAACATCTACGGCGACGCGCTGAACTACCGCGCCGGCCTGGTCTTTCTCTGGCGCCGACTGAACGCCAAGCTGCTGTACGGGACGTCGTTCAAGGCGCCGGCCTCTGTGCAGCTCTTCACCGGCAAGCTGGTCAGCGTGGTGGGCAACGACGCGCTGAACCCCGAGCGGGCGCAGACCGTGGAGCTGCAGCTGGGCGGAGAGCTGTTCGCCGGCTTCAGCGCGCGCGCCACGTGGTTCTACACCGCCATCGAGGACAAGGTGGAGATCATCCCCGACCCCAACATCCCGACGCAGTCCAAGGCGCAGAACGTGTCCAGCATCCGCAGCACCGGGCTGGAGACCTCGGTGGCTCACACCTGGCGCGGGATCGACGGGTTCGTCAATCTCTCGCTGCAGAAGAGCACCGAGCGGGAGGACGACCCCCTGGGGGGGACCGTCGAACGGGACGCTCCGCTGTTCCCGGGGCTGATGCTCAAGCTCGGGCTGGCCTACCGCGAGCCGCGGATCTACCTCGGGGCCAGCGTGGAGGCGCGCTACATCGGCGGTCTGCGCGCCAGCCCGGCCAACGCCAGGGTCGACGACCCGGTCAACCCGCAGGATGCCTACAGCCTGGACGGCTACTTCACCATGGATCTGTCGCTGTTCTCGGTGGACCTCAACCTGCTGCGGGATCGGGAGACCTTCGTGCAGCTCAAGGTCTCGAACCTCACCGACGCGACCTACTACTACCCCGGCTTCCGGGACTTCGACATCCCGGCCCCCGGTCGCAGTGTGATCCTGACGCTGACCCAGCGCCTGTGACAGGTTGCGCCACCGAGTGGGGCTCCCTACAATGAGGCAGCATGTTGAGACGGAGTGCAGGGGGCCTGTTGTTGCTGTTGCTCGCGGCCTGCGGTGAGGATATCTCCGGGGAGGATCTACCGATCCGGGTCGGTTTGCTGGCACCCTTCTCCGGCGCGCTTCAGGGCTATGGTCCGGCCATGCGCAACGCCGTGCTGATGGCCGTGGACGAGATCAACCGCGCCGGCGGCGTCGTCGGGCGGAGTCTGGACGTCCCGATCAAGAACGACGGCACGGCGGCGGGCCCCTCCACGGCCGCCGCGCTCGAGCTGGCGGCCGATCCGACGCTGGTCGCCGTGGTGGGTCCCGCGACCTCCACCTCGGTCAGGGCCGTGGTCACGGCGCTGGCGCAGCAGGCGCCGCCCCACGTGACGGTGGTGTCCCCCACGGCCACGGCACCCGAGCTGACCAACCTCAGCGAGCAGTTCTATCGGACGGTGGCCTCGGACGCCTACCAGGGCATCGTGGCGGCGGACAAGGCGCGCGCCCTGGGCAAGTCCAGAGCCTCGATCCTGCACGTCGACAACGCCTACGGTCGCGGCCTGAGCAAGATGTTCGAAGACCGGTTCACGAGCAAGGGGGGCACCGTGGTGGCGAAGGTGAGCTACCCCGCGCTGGACGACTACAAGGACTACGACTTCACCGCCGAGGCCAAGGCCGTGCTCGCCCCCGGGAGTGACGAGCCAGACCTGGTGTTCCTGGTGACCTACTTCGAGGATGGCGCCAAGTTCACCCTGTTCGCGAGCAAGCAGGTCTCTGGCTCCAGCCCGCTGTTCTTCGGCTGCGACGGCAACAAGGGCCTGGACTTCGTCACTGGCGCTGACGCCACGCTGATCGAGGGCATGATGGGCACCGCGCCGGCCCTGGACCAGAACGACGTCAACTACCGGGCGTTCGCCGACCGGTACCGCCAGATCTACAAGCTGGATCCCAAACCCTACGCCGAGAACGCCTACGACGCGCTGTACCTCGTGGCCTATGCCCTGGAGCGGGTCGATCGGGTGGCGCGATCGGTCTTCACCCGGGCGGCGATGCAGGCGGTCTCCGGCACCGATGGGGGGTCGGCGGTGGGGGTGAACCAGTGGCAGACGGGGCGCGCGCTGGTTCGAGGCGGCGGGCGCATGGACTACAAGGGCGCGTCGGGGGACATCAACTGGGACGCGGCCGGGGACGTGGATCCGTCGGGAGTGACCTACGAGATCTGGAAGATCGAGCAGGGCCAGATCGTGCAGGTGGAGACGATCAAGCCCCAGCCGTAGGGCGCTACTTCTTGCGCAGCTCCTTGATCCGCTTGCGCGCGATCTCGGCGTCCTTGGCGTCGCCCCGCAGCTTGAGGTAGCTCTCGAACGCCTTGATCGCGTCGTCAGGGCGCTTGGACTGGGAGTACATGTGTCCCAGGTCCCAGAACGCCGCGGCCAGCCTGGGGTCCAGCTGGGTCGCCTTCTCGTAGTGCTCGATGGCCTTGAACGGCTTGGTCATCCGGCGGTAGAGCACGCCCAGGTCGAACTCGATCTTCGCGTCGTCCTTCTTCGCCGCCGCCTTGAGCATGTACTGCTCCGCCTGCTTGAGGTTGTTCACGCGGCGGTAGCCCAGGCCCAGCTGGTGCAGGTAGTCGGCGTCGTCGGGCCTGGCGTCCACTGCGGCCTTGAGGAACGGGATGGCGCCCTTGGGGTCGGTGCGGATCAGCATCACCCCCACCTGGTGCTGGATCTGGTGGTCCTTGGGATCGAGCTTCGCCGCGGTCTTGAGGCTGATCAGCGCGTCGCCCTTGCGCCCGGCCTCGTAGTAGGCCAGGCCCAGGCTGTAGTGCGTCTGGGCCGACTTGGGCTCCAGCTTCGCGGCTCGCTCCAGGTGGAAGATCGCCTTGGTGTGGTTCTTCTTCTTGCGGTACAGCACGCCGATGGAGTAGTGCGCGGCGGAGTAGTCCTCGCGCAGCTGCAGCGCCTTGTCCAGCTCGGCGATGGCCTGGTCGAGGTCGCCGGTGCGCTTGAGGGCCAGCGCCTTGTGGTAGTGGGCCGAGGCCTGGTCGGCATGCGCTGGCAGCGCCGGCAGCGCCAGCAGCGCCGCGATGCCCGCCGCGAGGAGATGATGGCAAGTCGTAGATAGCCGCACGGAACCCTCCTTGGTCTCGGGTTGAACGGCCCGGGTGGCCGCTTGATTCAAACGGGTCGCCACACACAAGCCATGACAGCGGTAGATTGTTACGGTACGGGCCGGCGCTGGCAAGCAGATACGGCGGGTCAGAACTTGACGATCAGCCGCGCCTGGAGCGTGTGGGCGATCTCGGCGTTGGCCGCCGCATCGGGGCCGAACAGCGTCAGCTGCCGGCCGTTGGCCAGCGCATACTCCGGGCGGTCCAGGGCGTCCAGCGGGAACAGCACGCCGTAGGCCAGCCCGGCGGAGAACTTCTCCGCGATGTTGCGATAAAAGATGTCCAGGTCCAGCTCCACGCCCAGGTTGCGGGAGTTGCCGGGGTAGGCCACCGGCTGGTGCGTCATGGCGTACATCGCGTCCAGCCGGGCGCCGAAGCTCTCCACCACCAGGTACTGGATCCAGGGCTTGAAGTACACCGCGTTGGACACAGTGCCGAGGATCTCGCGGAACAGCAGCAGGTCCACGTGGTAGTCGTAGTTGAAGCGGAACTCGTTCAGCGCCCCGTCCTGGTCGATGCGCGAGCCGTTGGCGTTGAGGCCCAGCGGGCTGTAGCGCCGGCGGTTGACGTCGGCGTTGGCCGGCTCGGCCTGGTCTCCCGAGGCCATGCCGATCTCCATCCCGAAGCTCAGCGAGTCGTTGAGCACCTTGTACGACGAGCGCAGCACCCAGCCGTACTGCAGGATGGTGTAGGCGTCGGAGGCGATGACGTCGGACACGTTGCCGATGCGGCCGCCGATGAGCAGCCCCTCGAGCTCCAGCTGCAGCTTCTTCCACTGCAGCTTGAACCACAGGTCGGGCATCAGCGTCCAGCCGTGGCGCTCGATGAACCGGCCGGTGAGGTCGGCCGCGGTGGAGTTGGCCACGGAGGCGTAATTATTGCCGGTCTGATCTTTGCCGCCGCTGGTGTAGCCGTAGTCGAAGTCCTGCTTGCGCCACACGAAGTACAGGCCGTAGTTCAGCACCAGCTGCCCGCGGTCCACGCGGTCCTTGATCACCTCCTCGGGGTCGATGCGGCCCACGATCCAGAACAGCTGGTTCACGTCGTCCAGCTGCTCCAGGTCGATGGCCTGGCCGCCGTAGCTGTTGAAGCCCGGGTTCACGCTGAGGCTGGTGGGGCCGTTGGCGTGGAAGTCGTAGCCCATGCCCAGGGTGTAGCCCGCCAGGTTGGCCTTGAACATGATGCGGTCGGAGTTGTCGCCCCAGTCGCAGTCCCAGCAGTGGCCGTCGTTGGCCAGCATCCCCAGGCCCCACTGCACCGGCATCCGGCCGAAGCTCAGCTCGCCGAACGGCGTGTCTACCTCGGCCCAGGCGCGCTTGACCATGATCGAGGCGCTGGTGGCGTTCTGCCCCGCGATGGGCGTCGCCTGGGAGTCCTGGAACAGGGTCAGCTGGGAGGAGCCCGCGCCCTCCGACTCCACGGCGGGGGTGCTGCCCAGCACCAGGTTGTCGAACACGTCGAGCTGGGCGTGGATCCGCACCTGCTCGCCGACGTTGATCGTGGGCTCCAGGCGCAGGCGCATGTTGGCCCCGGCCAGGGTCTTGGCCGGGCAGTCGCCGTCGTCCAGGTTGGACCGGTCCCCCACCGTGCCGCCCGCCACCGCCGTGGTCTTGCGGGACTGGCAGTTGAGCGGGGATGGGTTGCCGTGCAGATCCAGGCCCTCGGACACCGCCGTGTAGAACGGCGCCTTGAACCCCTTGCCGTCATACATCCCCAGGTTGGCGTTGTGAAACATGTCGCCGCGCATGCGGAAGTAGCCCCGCAGCTGGAACAGCTGGAGCTGCTTCTTCCCCTCGCCGGGCCAGGGCGGGAAGGGCGGCAGGTCGGGCTGGGTCTCGTCCTTGGTCTCCTCCGCCGCCTCCGCGGGCCCGCTGGGGGTCTCGCTCTTGGGCGGCGTCTGGCCCATGCCCCCCGGTCGCGGGGCGAGGCCCTGGGCCAGCGCCACGGAGGGCCAGGCCCCGAGGCACATCAGCAACACCAGCCAATGCCGGGTCAGCTGCTTCATTCGCTCCTCCCGTCTGACAGCGCGAGCTGTCGACGTCAAAGTACGGCGCGGTACAGCAGTACCGACTCCCCGACGCGCCGCGCACTATAGCGACCCACCACCGGTAAAGCAACGGTGGCATACCACGGTTGCCCTTTGGGTGTCATGCCGCTGGCGAGTACGATATACTCGATAGATAGGGCCGGGATCCAAGGGAGTAGCCATGATTCGCAGAATCCTGATCTCAGTCGGGCTGATCGCGGTGGTGACGTTGCCCATGGTCACTTTGTCCACCTGCGGCAAGCAGTACGCCCTGCTGTTGACGATCCGGGCCCAGGACTCCGCCACGCCCCTGTCGGTGTACGACCTGCGGATCAAGGACCTGGCCACGAACTCGCTGGTGCTGGAGCGCGTGGGGGAGAAGGTCGATCCCAACAACCTCAATCGCGACATCTCCAAGGAGGGGCAGGAGCTCAAGATCGCCATCGAGTTCGAGAGCGAGGGCAACTACCTGGTCTATATCTGGGCCCGCAGCGGTCAGGGGAGCGGGGGCGGTCAGTTCTTCCTGCGGGACTTCCAGGTGGACGACGTGGTGGAGAAGGATGTGCTGCTGACGCCGCTGGAGAACGACGAGGACGGGGACGGCTTCCCGAAGTGCGGTTCCCCTGGCATCACCTGCGGTCCGACCAACTGCACCTACCTCGACTGCAACGACAAGGTCTTCGCGATCAACCCCTTCGCCGCCGAGGTGTGCGAGAACGGGGTGGACGACGACTGCAGCGCGGGGTGCGGGGCCGCGGCGGGGGTGGGCGACGAAAAGTGCGTGGACTCCGACGGCGACGGGGTGCCGGCGGGCCAGGACTGCGACGACAGCGACCCGTGCCGGTCGCCGAACATCCCCGAGTTCCGCAACATGTGCGGCAAGCCGGCCACCGCATGGGACGTCCCCGGGGCCAAGGCCTGCAAGGACAAGCTGGCCGCCGCGGGCCAGCCCTTCTCCCCCCCGTTCTGCGGCGACGGTATTGACCAGGACTGCAACGGCAAGGACGTGGCCTGCTTCCCCGACGAGGACTGCGACAACTTCTCTCCACCGCAGGACTGCAACGACAAGGATCCCAAGATCAGCCCCCAGGCGCCGGAGCTGTGCGACGGCAAGGACAACAACTGCAACAAGGTCATCGACGAGGGGTGCCTGCCCTGCGACGTCGACGGGGACCAGCACGCCAAGGTCGGGTATCCCGGCACCGACTGCAACTACCCCAGGGACGACACCGACGACTACGACGCCGGGCGCTACCCCGGGACCACGGCGGACGACGGCGGGCTCGAGGGCGGCACCGTGGCCGGCGCGCTGCGGGAGTACTGCAGTAGCACCAAAAAGGACAAGAACGGCAAGCTGGCTCAGCGCGATACGGATCACGATGGCGACGGCAAGAACGCGGCCGATGACGGCTGTCCCACGGTGGCGTGCGATGCCGATGGCGACGGGTTCAAGGGCGCGCAGTGCAACCCCTCGGCGTCGGAGAAGGACTGCGACGACAGCGATCCCCATGTGTTCCCGGGGGCGCCCGACATCTGCGGCAACGGCATCGCCGAGAACTGCGTGGCGGACGTGGCCTGCGCCAGCTGCACGGACTCCGACGGCGACGGGTACTGCGGCCGGCCCGGCGGCTGCACCAAGTGGGCCGACTGCCCAGAGGCGGACTGCGAGGACAACAACCCCAACGTCCACCCCTGGGCCCTGGAGAAGTGCGATCGCATCGACAACGACTGCGACAACCTGGTGGACGAAGACAACGTCGACAACGCGGGCGTGCCCATGGCCGTGGACGTGGACGTGTGCAACGACGACAACGACGGCAAGTGCGCCGAGCCGCCGCAGAACGGGGTCTGCGTCTGCAGCCCGCTGGACACGCGCAAGGTCTACCGGCACGACCCGGCCGACAACCGCCTGCGGTGCACGGGGGAGAGCTTCGGCGCCGCCGCCTCGCCGCGCTGCTTCGAGGCGATCCAGCCCACCAAGGAGCGCTGCGACACGGACGACTGGAACTGCGACAGCAAGCCGTTCGACAGCCCCAAAGACGTGCCGGGCGACTACTTCGACTACGGCGTGTCCTGCGGCAAGTCCATCGGCACCTGCGGCGCGGGGATCGTGACCGACTGCAACCTGAGCCAGACGCTGCTCTCGGAGCAGATGTCGGTGCTGGGGTCGGGGCACAACCAGCACTGGATCTGCACCGACGCCAACACCAAGCAGCCGGTGAAGCTGCCGACCCAGGAGCAGTGCAACGGGTTCGACGACGACTGCGACGGCGTGGGCAGCATCCAGGACGTGACGGGCACCGATCTGGGGTGGAAGGAACTGGACGAGAAGGACGTGGACAGCGACAAGTACATGAAGTGCAGCGGACCGTGTCCCACCCTGGCCACCGGGCTCAAGGGGTGCGACGACTGCAACGATCTGGTCGCCTCGACTTACCCCGGCGCGTTCGAGAAGTGCGACAGCGTGGACAACAACTGCAAGTCCGGCGACGAGGGGACCGGCGACTGCCTGGGGACCTGGAGCTGCTGCCCCGCGCCGCAGAACGCCTGCCGCCAGCTGGCCACCGACTATCAGAACTGCAACACCTGCGGCACCACCTGTCCGGCCAACACGACCAACGACTGTGTCAACAGCACCTGCGTCTGCGGTAGCACCGGCGGGCCCTGTAGCGGAGGCCGCAACTGCGTCGGTACCGCCCCCGGCGGCACCTGCCAGTGCATCGCCAACGGGCTGTGCGGCGGGTGTTGCTCGTCCAACAACTGCCTGGCGGGCAACACCATCGCCGCCTGCGGCACCCAGGGCGAGTCGTGCGACACCTGCACCACCTCCAATCCGTGCCGCAACCCGATCTGCAACGTGCTGGGCAACTGCGCCGAGAGCAACAAGGCTGACGGGACCGCCTGCCCCTCCGGCAAGTGCTCGGGGGGCAACTGCTGCACCGGCTGCCTGCAGTCGGGGATCTGCTTCACCACGCCGGACAACGCGCACTGCGGCACCAGCGGCGTCAATTGCACGACCTGCTCCACCACCAACCAGTGCCGCTCGGCGGACTGCTCCACCGGCGGCTGCAACATCAGCTACCGGCCCAACGGCACGATCTGCACCGGTGGGCTGTGCTACAACGGCAACTGCTGCACCGGGTGTTGGAACGGAACGGCCTGCGACACCACGCCGGACAACTCCAGCTGCGGCACCGGCGGGGCGCTGTGCGGCACCTGCAGCACGCCCGACTTCTGCAAGAGCGCCAGCTGCCCCACCGGCGTGTGCGGGATCACGAACAAGACGGACGGCACGGGGTGCACCGGCGGCCTGTGTTACGGGGGCTCGTGCTGCACCGTGTGCGTAGTCAACGGAACGTGCCAGACTTCGAGCAACGACAGCCACTGTGGCACGGCGGGGGAGACCTGCGACATCTGCAACTCGGGCCAGGACTGCGTCTCCGGCAACTGCGTGTGCAACGCCGCCTCCTGCTCGAGCGGGTGCTGCGACGGAGACACCTGCAACAGCCCCACCGCGGCGCACTGCGGGCTCAACGGCGCGGCCTGCGTCACCTGCACCGCGTTCGAGGACTGTATCAGCGGCAGCTGCACCTTCGTCTGCAATGCCGCGTCGTGCCCCAGCGGATGCTGCGACGGGAACATCTGCCGCCCCGGCACCACCGACGCCCTGTGCGGGACCGGCGGCGCGACCTGTGACACCTGCACCGCGTCCGAGGACTGTATCAGCGGCATCTGCACCTTCGTCTGCAATGCCGCGTCGTGCCCCAGCGGGTGCTGCGAGGGGGGCGTGTGCTACGTCGACAACGCCGCCCACTGTGGCACC
>Ga0210044_10001980_pt1 | contig 31046 bp, 30 predicted proteins | sample CryGey13umfilter_2_FD_183959 | JGI IMG/M metagenome (GOLD analysis project Ga0210044, IMG submission 183959) | Groundwater microbial communities from aquifer in Utah, USA - Crystal Geyser 4/9/14 3 um filter (SPAdes) (version 2) | ecosystem: Environmental > Aquatic > Deep subsurface >...
CCGAGCCGCGACCGTGAGGGAGCGTGTGACACGCTGGCCCCTCCCGCGGACGTAACGGCTCACACGCTCCCTGACGGTCGCGGCTCGGAAGACGGCGGAACATCGGCTACCGGCGGTGCAGCGCTTGCGGTCCTATCTGTCAGCGCCCGCGGGCAGCGTGAACGTGACGGTCATACCCTCGTCTTCCTCGCTCTCCAGCCAGATGCGCCCGCCTTGCGCTTCGACGGCGAGCTTGCAGAAGGTGAGGCCAAGCCCGCTCCCCACGCTCCCGCCAGCCTTTCGGGCGGTCACCTGCCCGTACTTGTCGAACACCCGTCCGGCCCACTCTCCAGGGACGCCGGGGCCCTCGTCTCTGACGCTGAACGCCGCCTCATCCGTGTCGAGCCGCCGCGTGCGAACGTGGACCGTGGAGTCGCTCGGAGCGAACTTAAGGGCGTTGCTGAGGAGGTTGGCCAACACCCGCGAGGTCAGGTCCGAATCAGCATACACGGTATCCACTTCGTCGTCTGCTCCCACCGCAACGGACACCCGCTTCAGCCGAGCCAACAGGGAAACCTGGGCGACGGCTCCTGACACCAGCTCTGCTACGGGCACGCCCCTCCGCTCCAGCGGCAGTTTGCCGGACTCCAACCGAGGCACGTCGAGGAGCGAGTCCACCAGTGTGAGCATCCGCTGGGCAGAGGTCAGCCCGATGCCCACCAAGTCCGTCTCCTCGTCGTTCCCTGCATTCGCCGCCTGCTTGGGCAGCAGGCGAAGCGCCGCCATGACATTGCTCAGCGGCGAGCGGAGGTCGTGGACGATGAACTGGAACAGCTCTTCCCGGCGCTCGCGGGCGGCACGCAGCGACGATAGCGCGGCGGTGACGATCACGAAGAACCCGAGACGAACGGTCGCGTTCCAGTAGGCGGCCGAGACGTGGAGATGGTAGTCCCACAACAGGTCGGCCGCCAACCAGGTTGCAGCGCTGGCGAGCGACACCAGGAGACCGGCGACCAAGCCGCCGACCCACGCGGCCAGGAAGATGGGGAGCAGGTAGAACACGGAGAACGAGTACTCCCAGCCCGTCTGGTAGTCCACGACCCCGAGCAGTCCGACCAAGGCCAGCGCCGCGCCAGTCACGAGGAGGGGGGAACGCAGGCGACTCCACTTCGCCACAGACACGGCAACCAGTCTCCTTGGCGCTGCGCGCGTGGCTTCGGCACGCGCAGCCACGCGCTACAGCTCGACAGTCTGCCCCTCTTGGGCGCCGAAGCACTCCATCGCGGCGCCACTCGCGGCAATTGCGTCGCGCGCCTGAGCGACCAACCGGTCGATGGCGTCGTCGTCATGGGCGGGATCGTGGTGAAACAGCGCCAGCCGCTTTGCGCCGGCGTCCAGCGCGACGCGCACCACGTCGTCCACGCTCCCATGTCCCCAGCCGCGTCGTTGCTGGTACTCCTCGGCGTCGTAGGGCGCGTCGGCGATCAGCAGATCGGCATCGCGGGCGAACTCGGCCAGGCGGGGATCGATCGGCGGAGGCTCCTGGACCGACCCGGCGAGGCTCCCGCACGGCTCGTTGTCGCACAGGTACACCAGCGACTTCCCGCCCCACTCCAAGCGATAGGCAAGCGCGATGCCGGGGTGGTTGGCGAAGATGGTGGTGACCTTCACGCCGTCGATCACGTGCTCACCAACGTCCAACTCGTGGAAGTGCACCTCGGACTGCGCCTCGCTCAGCAGCACCGGGAAGTAGGGCAACGTCATCTGGCCGGCGAGCACCGTCTCCAGCGTTCCGTCGGCGCCTTGCGGTCCATAGATGTGCAGCACGTTACCGGGCACGTAGAGCGGCGTGAAGAAGGGGAACCCTTGCAGGTGGTCCCAGTGCGTATGGGAGATCAGCAGGTGGAGCTTCACTGGCTTCCCCGCGGCCATCAGCGCGTTACCAAGCTCACGGATCCCGCTACCGGCGTCCAAGACGAACAGCGCCTCGCCGCACCGCACCTCCACGCACGGTGTGTTCCCGCCGTAGCGGTTGGTCCGCGGACCGGGCGCGGGGATCGAGCCGCGCACGCCCCAGAACTTCACTGTCATTGCTGGTCCCTCCCCGCCTCTCCCAGAAGCCGCTCAACCGCCGAGCGCAGCGCGTCCGGGTCGAAGGGCTTGGTCATGAACTCATCCGCGCCCAGCGCCAACGCTTGGTTGCGGTCAGCGGCGTACGCCTTCGAGGTCAGCACGAGGACCTTCATGCCGTGCAGCTCCGGGCGCTTCCGCAACTCGCCGCACACAGCGAACCCGTGGCCTCTCGGCATGAGTACGTCGAGGATGGCGAGGTCCGGACGATGGACGCCCGCCTTCGCGATGGCTTCCTCGCCGGTCGAGGCGAACAGCACCTCGTGCCCCAGAGGCCGGACAACCTCTGCCACGAGGGCTTGCGTCAATTCGTCGTCATCGGCGATGAGCACAGTCTTGAGGGCTGACATAGAGCACACCTCGTTTCTCGGCACGCTTGGGTGGACCCAACTGGGCGTTGCGCTGCCTGATTGTAGCCTGCGGCGGCGGCGGGCGCCAAGCTGGACATCGGCCGCGCCATGGGATACCATTGTGCAACACCGAGCCATGGCGCCGATCAGACCGGCGTTCCGGTTTATTCGCACCCGGCGCGGCTGCCCTGCGGTTGACTTCCCTGGCAGCGTGCGATACACTCCCAACCGTTCGTGTTGCTGTCGTAGTTGCGTCAAACGCCCTGTGACGGGAAGCAGCCGGATGGGCTCGTGTGCGCGACAACCTTGGCCGGCGAGTTCGCGGAGCGCGCTTGGGTCCTGCGTGCCTGCGGCGAACACCTCTCTCCCTGCATCGGTGCGGTTCCCCCGTCCCGTTCTCAGACCCGGAGTTGGTGGCCTTCGCCAACGCCATTCCCCCGGAACTGAAAGTGGGCGGGAAGGCGCGGACTGAGAAATGGGTGCTGAGATCGGCCGTCAGCGACCTGCTGCCCCGTGAGCTGGCGTGGCGGCCCAAGGACAAGTTCTGGAGCGGATCGGGTGTGGGCAGTCTGCTGGCCGAGGTCGCGGAGAGCCATGTTTCCGAGAGCAAATTCCGCGCCGCGGAAGCGGTGCGCCGTCGGGCAGCCATCCGCTCGCGCGAGGAGCTACACTACCACCACCTGTTCCGGGAGCGTTTCCCTGAACCACCGGCAGTCCGCTGCCTGGGGCGGACTCCGCAGGTCTCACCGCAGTGAATCCGCGGGCGGACAGAGCGCACGGCAGAAGAGGTCGTCGGAAGGAGCCGGAAAGGTATGAGTGCGGAGAAACCCGTCTTCTGTGTGGTCGGTGCCGGCCATGGCGGGATAGCCATGGCCGGACACCTGTCGCTGCTGGGTTTTGAGGTTCGCCTGCTGAACCGAACGGCCGAGCGGCTCCTTGCGATTCAGACGGAAGGCGGCATCGATGTCACGGGAGAGGTAGAGGGATTCGGGCGGGTGGCTGTGGCCACCGACAGAGCGGAAGAGGCTCTTCCGGGGGCGGACGTGGTCATGGTTGTCGTCCCCGCGACCGGGCACCGCGCCGTGGCCGAGCTATGCGCCCCGCACCTCAAGTCGGGACAGATCGTGGTGCTGAATCCTGGACGGACCTTCGGAGCCCTCGAGTTCCACCAAGTGGTTCGGGGCCTGGGCTGCAAGGACGACGTGATGATCGCGGAGACGCAGACCTTCCTCTACGCCAGCCGGGTAACAGGCCCGGGGCAGGTGAAGGTCTTCCGCGTTAAAAACCATATCCCGCTGGCTGCGATCCGGGCCCATCGCATCCCGGAATGCCTGAAGGTAGTCCGGCAGGCGTACCCTCAGTTCGTACCTGGGGACAACGTCTTCAAGACGAGCTTCAACAACATCGGGGCGGTCTTCCATCCCGCTCTGATGATCCTGAACACGGGGTGGATTGAGGATGCCGACGACTTCGAGTTCTACTTCCAGGGCGGCTCGCCGTCGGTTACGGCCGTCCTGGAGAAGCTCGACGCGGAACGAGTGGCTGTGGCGGCGGAGCTGGGAATCGAGGCGATGAGCGCGCGGCAATGGCTGTACTTCGCCTACGACGCGGCCGGTAAGACCCTGCGAGACGCGATGCGCGCCAATGCCGGCTACCGGGGCATCACGGCACCGCACCAGACGCAGATGCGCTACCTCACCGAGGATGTACCTTGCAGCCTGGTGCCCATGAGCTCGCTGGGCAAGCAGTTGGCCGTGCCGACGCCGGTGATGGACTCGCTGATTGCCCTGGCGTCGGCGATGCATGACCGCGACTACCGGGCAGAGGGGCGCACGATGGAGAAGATGGGCCTTGACACGCTGAGCGTCAAGCAACTGCGGCTGCTCGCCATCGGGGAGCTGCCGGAAGGCGAGACGGAGGAGGTCGCCGAGGAGGAAGAGGAACAGTGACCACGTTGCCAGTCACAGAGCGCGACGTATTCGGCCTGGTTCGCGCGACGGTCGACGCGCACACACTCGGTCTCAGCTCTGTGGCGCAGTTGCTGGAGGAGTGCGGTCTGCGCGTGGTCATGGCGGAGGCATCGGTCTGCGAAGCTGCCGGACAGTCCGGGCGGGCAGATAGCGCCGCCATCCTGGAGCGGTGGGTGCGTGACCACGGGATCACCCGACTTGGTTTCAGCTACCGCCTGGACCCTGGGGACGGCGCGGAGCTGTTCGGGGCGCTTTGCCGCCGCCTTCGCGAGCGGCGGCTGTTGGCCGGCGAGGGCGGCCCGCTCAAGTCGCTGTGCTTCGCCGGACTCCCGGCAGCCTGCGCTCGGGTGCGCCGCGAGCAGCCGGACAGCGTGGCGGTGTTCCAGGGCGACGAGACGCCCGGCGAGACCCTCACCCGATTGGGCGTGCCGCCCTCGTTGCGCCCGGCGGGGATGACCGAGGAGATCGCCTATGACGACACCCGGCTCACCTTCGCCCGCGACCTGTTGCGAGGCGAGAAGCCTCTGCGGGAAACGGCGGTGGACCGGTCCGCCTACCCCGGGATCGGCACCGCACAGGATAGGCTCGTCTCGCGCGTCGCCCACAGCATCGGCCGCGGGCAGCCTCCGGTCATGCGCGCCCACGTCGGTCCGTACTCGCCAAACCGCCTGGAGGCGGTGCACCTGTTCCTGGATTGGTGCCGGCAACTCGCAGCCACGGGCTTCCTTGACGTGCTCTCGGTGGGCACGTCGCAGCTCACCCAGTCCAAGTTCGGCGAGGAGTGGGGCGATGCCCCCAACGGCGGCGGCGTGCCGCTGAACTCGCCGGAGGAGTTCCGCGCCGTGTGGGACGTCAGTCGCCCCATGCTCGTGCGCACCTACGCCGGCACGAACCGTCTCCCCGAGTTGGCGCGCCTATACGAGGCCACGATCAACAACGCCTGGCACGCCTTGTCGCTGTGGTGGTTCTGCCAAGTCGACGGACGCGGTCCCCTGACCGTGCGGGACAATCTCAGGCAGCAGTTCGAAACGTTGGAGGTGGTCGCCGGGTCCGGGAAGCCCTATGAGCCCAACGTCCCCCACCACTTCGCCTTCCGCGGCGCTGATGACGTCACCTACGTCGTCTCGGCCGTCCTGGCGGCGCGCGCAGCGAAGCACCTCGGCATCCGACATCTGGTTCTCCAGAACATGCTCAACACGCCGAAAGGGACGTGGGGCGTTCAGGACCTTGCCAAGGCGCGGACCCTGCTGACGCTGACCCGAGAACTGGAAGACCCGGGCTTCAAGGTGTATCTACAGCCGCGTGCCGGCCTCGACTACTTCTCGCCCGACCTGGAGAAAGCGAAGGTGCAGCTTGCCGCCGTCACGGCGCTCATGGATGACATCGAGCCGCACGACGTGACCAGCCCGCCGATCATCCATGTGGTGAGTTACTCCGAAGGCTCCCACCTCGCGGAGCCAGCGGTGGTGAACGAGAGCGTCCAGATCACGCGCGCCGCACTGCGCGAGTACCGCCGACTGCGGGCATCCGGCGACATGGCAGACATGAGCGCCCACCCCGAAGTGCTGACGCGAACGGAAGGGATGCTCTCCGGCGCCCGAGCGGTGCTCCGTGCCATCGAGCAGTGCATTCCAGAGCCGTACACCCCGCGCGGTCTGTACGATGCCTTCGCTGCGGGCTTCCTGCCCGTGCCGCATCTGTGGGAGTGCCGGCAGGAGTTCCCCAATGCCGTGCAGTGGCGGACGAGACTGATGAGGGGCGGCGTTCACGTGGTCAACGCCGCCGGACAGCCGGTGCCCCCGGAAGCACGGGCTTCGTTGACGGCAGCCGAAGCTGCGCGGACCCGTCGCTGACGCGCGGCCAACCGTCAGAACGCGAAGTACCGCAGCCACACGTACACGCTGCTGATGACGAGCGACATGAGCGTGACCGGGATGCCGTAGCGCAGGAAGTCCACGAAGCGGAGCGGCTCCCCGTTCTTCTCGCACATGCCGGCGGCGATGACGTTGGCGGACGCCCCAACGATGGTCGCATTCCCGCCCAGGCACGCGCCCAACGCCAACGATCACCACAGCGGCTCGACGTTCACCGTCGTCGCCATCGACTTGATCAGCGGGATCATCATCGCCGTGTAGGGGATGTTGTCGACGACGGCTGAGAGGATCGCCGACATCCACAGCACCAGCATCGCGCCACCCACTGGGCTGGCCTTGACGATGGGCAAGGCCGCCCGCCCGACGGCCTCGATCACCCCGGTGTGTACCAGCCCACCTACGAGCATGAACAAGCCCACAAAGAAGAATAGCGTGGTCCACTCGACTTCCCGCAGGCGCGGGTGAGGGTCTTCACCGGCGATCAGGAGCAGCAAGGCGGCGCCGCCTAAGGCGATGGTCGACGCCTGTGCTCGGCGAGGGTCTCCTGACCCCGCCGCTCCCCGGACCGACAGGTCTCCAGAGCCCTTTGAGACCTGTGCTCGGCGAGGGTCTCCTGACCCCGCCGCTCCCCGGACCGACAGGTCTCCAGAGCCCTTTGAGACCTTCCGGTCAAGCGTTTCGGGGCGGTCGGAGACCTGCCCCGAGCTAAGGCGGCGCCGCCTAAGGCGATGGTCGACGCCTCCAGGTGGAGCGCCCCGTGCAACAGGAACCCCAGAACCACAAGCGCCAGCACGCTGAGCGTCCTCTTCAGCAACAGCGGGTCCGTGATCTCCGGGAGGTCGTGCAGGACGGCAGCCGGATCGGGGGCGGTCTTGGGGAGGTCGGCGCGGAGCACCCAGCGCAATATCACGCAGAACACGAGCGTGATGACCGCAATCACCGGGGTCAGGTGAACCAGGAAGTCTAAGAACGTGAGCTTGGCCGCGCTGCCAATGAGGATGTTGGGCGGGTCGCCGATCAACGTGGCCGTGCCGCCGATGTTGGACGCCAGCACCTGAGCGATGATGAGCGGCGCCGCCCGCATGCCCAGTGTCTTGGCCACCCGGATGGTCAGCGGCACCGTCAGCACGATGGTCGTCACGTTGTCGAGGAAGGCGGAAAGAACCGCCGTCATGAAGCAGAGCAGCACCGCCACCTTCAGCGGGTCGCCCTTGGCCAGCCGCACGCACTGCGCCTCCAGCCACTGGAACACGCCGGTGTCTTCCAGCACATCGACGATGATCATCATGCCGATGAGCAGGAAGATGACGTTCCAGTCGACTGCTTCGTATGCCTCGTGTTGCGGCAGCAGCCGGAGCATGACCATCAGCACTCCGGCAATCAGCGCCACGACGGTCCGATGCACCTTCTCGGCAACGATGGCGGCGTAGGCGACTGCAAAGATGACGATGGCGGCGGCAGCTTCCACTGGATGGGTCTCCTAATGCGGGTTAGTTGGTGCTCGCTCGGGGCAGGTCTCGGACCGCCCCGGAACGCCTGACCGGAGGTGTCAAGATGAGGGCGAACCCGAGGGGTTCGAGGAGACCTATCGGTCGGCAGTGCGGCGGGGTGGCCCAGCGGGCACCCCAGACCCTCGCCGAGCCGGGCTCTCCGTCACCGCTCCCACCCGCGGAGATGCTGCCCGCTCTGCGCGATGATGTTGACCAGCGAGGCGAGCATCTGGTCGCGCATCGGGGAATTGAGGGCGAGGGCGATCTGGGTCTCGACGAGGCCGAAGGGCACGCCGGTGTCGTAGCGCTCGCCGTCAGCCTCGAAGGCCAGGTAGCGCTCCTTCTGCCTCAGCATGTCCTGGGAGTTGGTGAGCTGGATCTCGCCGCGCTGCCGGAGGTTGTTGTCGAGGTGGTACTGGAGGCACTCGAAGAGCGTCGGCGTGAACACGTGCATCCCGAAGAAGCACAGGAACTTGCCGATGGGGACGCCTTCGGTGCGCAGCTCCTCGTAGGCGAGTTCGAGCGACGGTTTCTCCACCAGCTCCGTGATCTTGTAGGTCGGCGGCTTGTCCCCCAGCCGGGCCCCGGTCAGCGTGCCGTACAGGTGCAGCAGCGTCTCCGGGGTCTGCTTCACGGCTGACACCGAGCAGCCGTACCGCTCGTAGACTTCCAGCACTTGCGCCGCGCAGCGGGCGCCATCCCCCGAGATGTACACATGGTCGCCGAGCAGCAGCAGGAAGGGCTCGTCGCCGACAAACTCGCGCGCACAGTAGACGGCGTGCCCGTAGCCCTCCGGGCTGGGTTGCTCGACGTAGGTCAGGGACTGATGGATGCGCTCCAACCGCTCGCTCTGCTCCAACGCCCAGCGGTGCTTAGAGAAGGAGGGCAACAGGTCTTCCGCGATGCCCCGGAAGTGCCGCCGGTACTGCTCTTCGTCGCCGGGAGCGGTGACGATGCAGATCTCCTCGATGCCTGAGTCCAGCGCCTCTTCGGCGATGATCTGGATGGCCGGCTTGGTGATTCCGTCTCGGTCCACCAAGGGGAACATCTCTTTCTGCACGGTCGTCGAGGCGGGGTACTGCCGCGTTCCTCGGCCGGCGGCGGTGATTACGGCTTTGCGCACTTTCTGCACGGAGCGATCATCCTCTGCTTGTCGGGTCTCCTGGGGCCGGACGCAACGGCGCTGCCAGCCCTGACCGCCGCTCCGGGCGCGCGGTTTCTTCCCCAAGGGGCGTCACCGTATCGCCTGAACGGAGCGACAGCGCCTGCTTCGGGCCGAGACGTCGGTCGAAGACCAGGAGCACGTGATCGGACAGCACATAGTCCAGCGGCGCCTCGGCCGTCGTGAGCAGTCCGGCAGCCGGGGTGTACGAGAACTCCCGACGCGACGTGCCCGCCTCACACGCGAGCGCAGCGGTCCTCGGCCCCGCCGGGCTCGCCGATCCCTCGGGCCACCATCGAAGTGACAACTCGACACACCGCGCCTCCTTCGTCTCGAACACCCGCGAGGACGCGCCGAACAAGCGCCAACCGTCAAGGACCACGGCGCGGGGCGTGTCGCCCTGGTCGTGGTCGCCCGCGAAGAGCTGCAGCAGGCCACTCCAGTGATCGGCGCCGCGCTTCAGCACGACAACCCCGGCCTTGCTGAAGCAGACGCCGAAATCGCTCCGACGCAGCAGCTTCAGGGGGTAGTAGCGCACAACGTCAATGCCCGCCTCGGGGAGCAGCGAATCCGGCCACAGCAGCGGCTCCAGGGCGTCGACGATCACATACTCGCCCATCCCCTCCGCCGGGTCAACGAACAGCCGCTGCCGTTGCGACAGGTGCGGGCCTACGTGTTGCGGCGCGGTAACGGAGGCCGTTGGGGGAATCTGCTTCACGGCCTCGCGCAGAGCCCGGGTGTGCGCTGGCGGCCACGGGGGATTCGGGAGCACCTGCCGCCCGAGCGCCAGCCTTCCGTATCCCGCGCACAGCAGGCAAACCAGGCAGAGGGCCGGGAGCGAATTGCGTGGCACTACGCGGTTCTCCTGCGCCCACGGGCTGGTCTCGGCCCAGGCCGTCAGCTTGCGCGACAGGCGCGCCGCCCCACAGACCGCCGCCGCCGCCAAGACCGGCAATACGTACGCCTGGTACTGGCTGTGGATGTCGTTCATCTGGCTCCAGCCAGTCAGCATGTTCAGGTACCAACCGGGTGCTGCCACCAAGAGCAGCGCGGGGCAGAGCAGCGACAGGAGAGCCAGGGGAACCAGAAGCTGCGTCACGTAGAGCGCGTTGGCGTCGGTCAGGAGCTGCGTGATCAACAGCGAGGGATCCCGCACGAGTTCGTGCACCATGCCGCCGAACCCGTTGGCCAACAACCCCAGCATCTCCCGCCCGCCCCCGTAGAGGCGCGGCGCCGGGCCGTGCAGTCGCGGAAGAACCACGACGACCGTCGCCAGCCAGATCACGGACAGCAGGGAGAGACCAAAGCCCGTTCTGCGGACCGAGAAGCGACAGGCGGCGTACACGCCTAGGGGCACCGTCACCAGCGCGACATCCTCCCGGCAACAGAGCGCCAATAGGCTCCACGCGAAGAACGCCCGGTGGCTGCCCCGGTCGAGGCTGACCAGCGCGGCGATCAGGAGCGGCACGGCGAAGGCGTTGGTGTGCATCGCCGCCAGTCCAATGCCCTGAAGCGCCGGGTGCAGCACGAAGCACGCGGCAAACACGCACGCAGCGAAGTCCGACGCCAGCCTCCGGCGAGCGAAGGCGTAGAGCGGCACCGCGCCCAACCCCAGCGCGATTGCCTGCAAGACCTGCAGCAGCCTCGGGTCGGCCCACAGCCGATACAGGGGCGCAATCAGCAGGAACGGCACTTCCAGTCGGCCGGTGAGCGCCCGCGAGGTCAACCGCGTCATGCCGATGGAGAACTTCAGCAGGCGACCGTGGGCAGTGTTCCACGCAGTTTGGTCCATGAACCCCAGGTCATAGGTGAAGGTCATGAACTGGCCGTGGCGCCACACCGCCGCCACTCCGAGGGCGCCCGCGCCCAGCAGAACGATCGCCGCAAGGCACCCTGTCGCTCGGCGGCCACGAACCGCCTCCGCTCTCGCCGCGAGATCGACGCCCAGGAACCACGCCTTCATCCCCGCTGCGACCGCCAAGAGGACAACGGCGACTTCAACCGCAGCGCCCGCCAGCAATTCGCTCCCGCTCTTGCCTCCCCCTTCCAGAGAGGCGCACGCCGCTGCGATCAGTAGCGCCGGGACGAGCGGCGCGTACGTGAGCGCGTCCTTGCGAAGCATCGCCGCCAACGGCGTGCCGCGCAGGAGGGTGGGCGCGGTGGCCAGGACGCTGTAGACAACCCACAGCCCCACCGACAGGCCGACACAGGCAAGTTCGGAGCCGACCGGCACTGTAAGCCCTCTTTGCCCCTCGTACGCCCTCAGCAGCATCCCGCCTGCCGCTCCGGCGCCGGCAGGAAGCACGCCCCACAGGAGATTCTGCGGCCGGCTGAAGAACGCGCGCAACTGCGCACTCACCACGCCAGCGATCGGCTGTCTGGGAGGGGTCGAACTGCCTTTCCTCATGGTGCCACTGAAGTTGAGAGGTTACCGCAACTCGACCCGTCCCGGAAGGCGGGAGGCCGCCGGAGAACGGGCGGCGCCGACCGCCTATCGGCAGCACGTGCAGCGGCGCAAAAGAAAAGGCGCACCGAAGCGAGCGAAGCTTCGGTGCGCCTGTGTGTGCAGTGGTAGCCCCAGGGGGAATCGAACCCCCGTTTGCGGAATGAGAGTCCGCTGTCCTAGGCCACTAGACGATGGGGCCATCGTCATTTCAGAATTCGCGCTCCCGGATTCCGGCTTCGGGTCGAGGCGACAGATACAAGCCAGCGGTCGATGCCAGAGGTCCAGAACCAAGAAGCTGCAATCTGAAATCAGCTTGGCTGGGGAGGGAGGATTCGAACCTCCGGCCTTCTGATCCAGAGTCAGACGTCTTACCGCTCGACCACTCCCCAGCGGGAACGTGATTTGCATAGTGTAGCACAAGGCCCGCAGGGAGGCAACACCCGGGAACCAACTACGCTGCGGACAGCCCGACTCCGGCCGCTCCCTGCCGCCGGCAGGCAAACGTACTCGGCCGGGCGCTACTGGCTCTTCAGTCGTTCCTCGAGGGCAGCCTCCACCCGGCGGTTGTTCTCCTCGATAATGTCGCCGAGGGCGTCGGCCAACTCCTTCACCATCGAGTTGGTCGCGGCCCATGCCTTGTGTGGCTCGGGCGGGGGCGCCAACTGGTAGCCCAAGGCACGCGACAAACTGGCGACGTTCCGGGAGTTGTAGTAGCCCTCCCGAACAGCAGCAATCAACTGCTGACGAACCTCCTCACGGCTCATTCCAATAGACATAGCGCAATTCGCCTCCAGGCACGGCCGGCCGGATTCTGACTGCCGACGATTATAGCAGGTGCGGCCGCCTTCCGTAGCCGTGGGGTGCGCCTCCGCCACGGCGCCGCCCGCCCGGCGGCCCGATCATTGACATCCGAGTGGGCAGGGAGTATACTCACAAGCTTGTGCCGTCGCCTGTTGGTCTGTCCCCGGCGACCCCGCGGCGGACGCCTCACAGTCCCATGCTTGAAGCACTGACCCAGAAACTCCAGTTGGCTCTGCGAGGTCTCCGCGGCAAAGGCCGACTGACCGAGAAAGACGTCGACGCGGCGCTTCGCGAGATTCGCCTCAGTCTACTGGAAGCGGACGTCAACTTCCAGGTCGTCAAGGATTTCGTGGCCCGCGTCCGGGAGCAGGCGGTCGGTCAGGAAGTGCTGAAGAGCCTGTCGCCCGACCAGCGCGTCGTCCAGATTGTTCACGATGCACTGATGGAGTTGCTGGGCAGCGAGGAGAGCACCTTCGCCCTCGGCAACAAACCACCGGCCGTCGTGATGCTGGTGGGATTGCAGGGCTCCGGCAAGACGACCTTTGCGGGGAAGCTGGCGCTCAACCTCAAGGATAGCGAGCGCCGTAAGCCCCTGTTGGTTGCGGCCGACCTGAAACGGCCGGCCGCAGTCGAGCAGCTCCAGAAGCTGGCCAGCGAGCACAACCTGCCCGTCTTTGAGATCGGCAGGAACAAGACGCCGGCTCAGGTGGCTCGGGCGGCTGTCGCCCATGCTCGGTCCGAGAACCTCGACACGGTCATCATCGACACTGCCGGTCGTCAGACCGTCGACGCAGAGATGATGGCCGAGGCGGTGCAGATCCGCGACGCGGTGAAGCCCCAGCAGACGCTGTTCGTCGTCGACGCGATGACGGGGCAGGATGCCGTCAACGTCGCCGCCACCTTCGACAAAGAGGTCGGCATCGACGGCGTCGTGCTGACCAAGCTCGATGGCGACGCCCGCGGCGGCGCGGTGCTCTCCATCCGGCAAGTCACCGGGAAACCGGTGATGTTCGTCAGTACCGGCGAGCGCCTCGACGCGTTGGAGCTGTTCCACCCGGAGCGCATGGCTTCCCGCATTCTGGGGATGGGCGATGTCCTGACCCTGATCGAGAAGGCAGAGGCCGCCTTCACAGAAGAGGAAGCCGACGAACTCGAGCGCAAGCTCCTCACGGAGGAGTTCAGCTTCGAGGATCTGCTGGCTCAGTTGCACCAGATGAAGAAGATGGGGCCCCTTGACCAGCTCCTCGGCATGATCCCCGGCTTCGGCGGCGGGATGCGCGTTGACGAGAAGCAACTGGCCCGCAACGAAGCCATCATCAAGTCGATGACGCAGGAAGAGCGGGCCCGGCCGTCAATCTTGAGTGGTAGCCGCAAGCGCCGGATTGCCCGCGGCAGCGGCACTTCTCAGCAGATGGTCAATCAACTCATCAACCAATTCAACCAGATGAAGCGGATGATGAAGCAGATGGCCAAAGAACAGCGAAAGATGGACCGGCACGACAAGGGGCAAGCCGGGACGAAGCAGCCCAAAGCGAAGAAGGGCAAGAGCCCTCACATGCCTTCCGACGCCGAGATCGCCGAACTGCTTCGGCTGTAGTATACCCGCGAAGGTTAGGAACACACCGAAGTGGAAGTTCGCGGAACTTCCCCGGCAGGCGTGCAGCAGACGTAGGACAGAGGGGATTCTCCCAGACGGAGCCGAAGTCGCACCGGGACTTCGGTGTGTTCTTAACCTTCGCGGGTATAGCTTGCATCCCTCAAGCGGAGTTCGGCGCCGCTGTGTTCTGGTCCCGGCAAAGACGTCAGTTCTCGGATCGGCCCCATATAGGAGGAAAAGCCCTTGGCAGTAGCAATCCGATTGCGGCGCACCGGCTCCCGCAATCGCCCCTCGTATCGCATCGTTGTCGCAGAGAAGCGCAAGCCGCGTGACGGCAGGTTCATCGAGATCCTCGGGCACTACGACCCGCTCAAGCAGCCGGCCGGAGTACAGGTAGACGCGGAACGCGCCGTCTACTGGCTGCAAAACGGTGCGCAGCCTTCAGAGACCGTTGGCTCGATTCTCCGCGCAAAGGGCATCACCAAGGCCGGCGTCACCCCTGCAGCCGCCGAGGCCAAGGTCGCGCCCAAGGTCGAGGCGCCCCAGCAAGACGCCCGCGCAGCGCAGCCGTCGCCCATCGGGTGAAGTCGTCTGGCCGCTGCCGTCTCTGCGGCTTTGCCGGCGAACCGCCCCCACATCGAGCGCGCTGGCACGAGTTCGTAGCCGCGCGCACTTGAGCGGATGAGGGTAGCTGAATGAAGGAACTTGTCGAGTTGTTAGTGAAGGCGTTGGTGGATGACACGAGCGCCGTCGAGGTGACAGAGGTAGAGGACGCGCGCAGCGTGCTCTATGAGGTCCACGTTGCCCCCGATGAAGTGGGGCGGGTTATCGGCCGGCAGGGGAAGATCATCAATGCCTTGCGCACGGTCGTCAAAGCCGCCTCGACAAAGGACGACCTGCGGGTCTCGGTCGAGCTCGTTGCGTAGTGCCGCCGCCATGGAACCCTCTCCCCTTCCTCCGCTGGCGGAATGGGATGTCTGCGTCGGTCTCGTCGCTGGCGTTCATGGACTCCGCGGCGAAGTTCGGGTCCGGTCTCTCTCTGAAGCACCAGACCGGTTCGCCGTCGGCAGCCAGGTCTGCCTGGTCCGGCCCGAGGGTGCGCGCGACCTTCTGACCATCGCCACCTGCCGGCCCCACGCGGGGCGCCTGTTGGTGCGATTCGCCGGCGTTGAATCGTGCGAGGACGCAGTGGCCCTGCGCGGAGCCTCCTTGACAATTCCCAGGTCCATGCGGCAAGAGCTGCCGCCTGGACGCTACTACTACGACGACCTGATCGGTCTGTCGGTGCGCACCTGCGACGGGCGGAACCTGGGCATCATCCAGGATATCTTGGAGAGCCCGGCGCACGATATCTTCGTGACCGAACAGGGGTTGATCCCCGGTTCCCGTGAGACAGTTCGCGAGGTGGACCTCGAACGCCGCGTGATTGTCGTGGCGGACAGCGTCGGTGTTGAGGGGTGATCCGGAGACGGCATGCAGATCGACGTCTTCACCCTTTTCCCGGAGATGTTCCCCGGCCTGCTGGGGATGAGCGTTGTCGGCCGCGCGCTCGAACGCGGAGTCATCTCGTTGGCGATCCACAATCTGCGCGACTACTGCACAGACCGGCATCGCGTTACGGATGACGTTCCCTTCGGTGGTGGCGGCGGGATGGTGATGAAGCCCGAACCCATTTTCGCCGCCGTCGAGTCTGCCATGGGTGCAGCTCCGGACCGTGCGCCCGTCGCGCTCCTGTCGCCGCAGGGCCGCGTGTTCGACCATTCTGTCGCCCTTGAGTACGCCGGACATGAGCGCTTCGGGCTGATCTGCGGCCACTACGAAGGCGTCGACGAACGTGTCCGCGAGCACCTCGTGTCCGACGAGCTGTCTCTCGGTGACTTCGTCCTCACCGGGGGCGAGCCGGCGGCCATGGTGATCATCGACGCCGTGTGTCGCCTGCAACCCGGAGCGCTGGGAGACCCGGGCGCAGCGGCGGACGATTCGTTCGCTCACGGCCTGCTTGAGTTCCCGCAGTATACGCGGCCGCGGTCCTTTCGAGAACACGAGGTCCCGGAGGTGCTTCTCTCAGGGAACCACGCCGAGATCGCGCGCTGGCGGAGGCAGGAGTGCCTGCGCCGGACGCTGTCGCGCCGGCCGGAGCTGTTGGACGCGGCGGACCTGACCGAGCAAGATCGGCGCGTAGTGAAGGAGCTGCGCGCCGAGGCGCGGGCCCACTGCGGGCAAGCTTGAATCGACCGCCGACTCCATCGTCCCTTGGGTGGTGCACTTGAGGGAAGGAGTATCCACGGGTGTTGGCCGTTTCCTTGCGGCGCGGCACTGAGGGCGAGGACAATCTACATGGCTCGTGACAGCCGCTGGCTGCGGTCGTGAGAGAAGCACCCCGCAGTTGGAAGATCGCTACAGGGAGTTAGACATGAATGCGTTGTTGCAGGCTGCACAGCAGCCCCACTTGAAGTCTGATCGGCCTCGCTTCGGCCCCGGCGATACGGTACGGGTCCATGTTCGCGTCGTTGAGGAGGCCGCTGCCGGCAAAACGCGCGCTCGCGTTCAGGCATTCGAGGGAGTCGTCCTCAAGCGCGGCGGCCGCGGCATGGGCGAAATGTTCACGGTACGGCGCGTGTCGCACAACATCGGCGTGGAGCGGGCGTTCCTGCTGCACTCCGACAGCATCGAGCGAATCGAGATCCGCCGGTACGGCAAGGTACGCCGGGCCCGTCTGTACTACCTGAGAGAGCTGACCGGCAAGGCCACGCGCATCAAGGAGCGCCGGCGCTCGTAGCCTTCTGTCAAGCTTTTCGACTGCTCGGGAGCCGGCTCACCTCGACCGGCATCGGTGTAACGTGCGGCTCCCGCGCAGCCACTGTCTCCGCATACGTGCGGTCCGTGCTCCGCATTCTCCGATCCGGTGGGAGGCGTCGTGCCCAATCTTCCCTTCGACAATTGGCGGTTCGTTGCAGTCCTGATCTTGGTGCTTGCGTTGGCGCGGGTCGGCGTACAGCGCTTCGCGGGGATGCGAGAGTCCTTCCAGTCGCAGGCGCTTGAGCTTCTCGACTCGCTGCTCATCGCCATCGTGTTGGTGTTCTGCATCATCCGGCCGTTTGTCGTTCAGGCGTTCTACATCCCCTCCGGGTCGATGCGCAACACCCTGCAGGAGAAGGACCGCATTCTGGTCAACCGGTTCATCTACCGCCTCCGCGCCCCCAACCGGCGCGACATCGTCGTCTTCAAGGCCCCGCCCGCTGCCTCGTCTGAGCCAAAAGACTTCATCAAACGACTCGTCGGGAAAGAGGGCGATCTCGTCGCCGTCCGCGACGGAGTCCTCTACGTCAACGGAAAGGCACAGGACGAGCCGTATATCCGCCAGCCCATGTACTACCCCTTCCCCGAGGACTTCTACACGGCGCTGGACGAGGAGAAGTGGGGGCCGCTGGTGGAACAGGACGGCATGCAATGCGTCCGCGTCCCCAAGGGGATGCTCTTTGTGCTGGGCGACAATCGCAACGATAGCAATGACGGTCACCGGTGGGGGTTCCTGCCGCGGCGAAATCTCCTGGGTCGGGCAATGGTGATCTTCTGGCCGATCCCGAGGATCCGGTTGCTGCACTGAGTGGGAGGACCTCACCAGTCCACGGCGAACATGGGTCCCCATGCCTCCGTCGGCCAACCGGCGCACCATGCCACCTCCTGACGACGCCCACGAACTCCGCCTCCGAAGCGGCGGGTGCCGGATCATCGCCGGCGTCGATGAAGCCGGTCGGGGGCCGCTGGCAGGGCCGGTGGTTGCGGCCGCGGTAGTGCTTCCAGTGGGCGACTCCGGACTACTCGTCACCGACTCCAAGCTCCTCAACGCCGCCCAACGCGACGCCCTCTATGAGGAACTCGTGGCCACGTGCAAGTACGGCGTCGGGATCGTCGGTCCCGGCCTCATCGATCGGTTGAACATCCTGCGCGCCACCCATCGCGCCATGGCCGAGGCCGTCGCCGCCCTCTCTCCCCTGCCCGACCACGCCTTGGTCGATGGACTGCCGGTCAAGGGTCTGCCGGTGCCCCACACAGCGTTGGTCAAGGGCGACCGCCTCTGTCGATCCATCGCCGCCGCCTCCATCGTCGCCAAAGTCACCCGGGACCGGCTCCTTGCGGACCTGGATGCGCAGTACCCGCAGTACGGCTTCGCGCGCCACAAAGGCTACCCCACCCCCGAGCACCTGGAGCGCCTGCGCCAGCACGGCCCCTGCCCAGCCCACCGACTGACCTTCGCCCCCGTACGAGCCGTCATAGAGCAACAGTCGCCCCTCAGCACCCGACACGTAGCACCCGACACGTGACACAGGCCCTTGGCACTTGCCCCCCGGAGGTTTCATCATGCGACCCTCACGCGAACAAATCGCCGCAAGGGGCGAAGACTTCGCAGCCCGCGCCCTGGAGGCGCGCGGCTGGGAAGTGCTTCACCGCAACCTCGAGATCGGCCGCGGCGAGGTTGACATCCTCGCAAAGGACAGAGGCTGCCTCGTCTTCGTCGAGGTCAAGGCCCGCCTGAGCACCGAGTTCGGCAGCCCCGCCGAAGCAGTCACGCGCGGCAAACAGCGGCAGCTCGTCCGCCTCGCCACTCAGTACCTCGCCGCCCACCAACTGCATGACCAGGACTGCCGCTTCGACGTAGCCGAAGTTGAGATGGATGCCAACGGAAAACTGGTGCGGTTCGAGCTGCTGGAGAACGCGTTCCAGGCCGACGGGATGAGCTTCTTCTGACTCAGCCACCTCCGCCCATCCCTCCATTTCCCCGTGTCTGCTTGTCCCCCCCCAATCCCCGCAACCATCGGTTTGCGGAATTGCACGTCCGGTGCTATGATCTCCACCAACTATTAGGCGAGGGCTTCGGGAACCATGCTGGCGCGCATTGACAGCGCGGCGATTCTGGGAATTGACGCGTACATTGTCGAAGTCGAGATCGACACGATGTCGGGTACTCCGGCGTTCACGGTGGTGGGTCTGCCGGATGCCGCGGTGCAGGAGAGCCGGGAGCGGGTGCGGTCCGCCATCCGCAACTCCAACTACGAGTTTCCGGTGCGGCGAATCACCGCCAACCTGGCTCCTGCCGACACGCGCAAGGAGGGGCCGCTGTTCGATCTGCCCATCGCCCTGGGCATCCTGGCGGCCACACAGCAGGCCGAGCAACCCGACTATGCAACCTTCTGCGCGGTTGGGGAGCTGTCGTTGGACGGGAGCGTACGGCCCGTCTCAGGCGTGCTACCCATCGCCTTAGGCGCGCTGAAGGCCGGCAAGGAATCGATCCTGGTTCCGGCGGCCAATGCGCGCGAGGCTGCAGTCGTGCAGGGGCTGAAGGTCTATCCGGTCACCACGTTGGTTGAGGCCGTAGACCTGCTCACCGGAACAGATAAGCCTGAGCCCTTCCAGTCCGATGTGGGCGAGTGGGACCTGCTGCAGCCGCACTACGAAATCGACTTCGCCGATGTGAAGGGGCAGGAGCATGTGAAGCGGGCGCTGGAGGTGGCGGCCGGCGGCGGGCATAATCTGCTGATGGTGGGGCCGCCCGGGTCTGGAAAGAGTATGCTGGCAAAACGGCTCCCGACCGTGCTGCCCCCGCTTGGTCTCGAAGAAGCGCTTGAGACCACGAAGCTGTACAGCGTCAGCGGGCTCCTGCGCCCCGACACCCCGCTGATGACAACCCGGGCATTCCGCTCCCCGCACCATACCGTCTCCACCGCCGGCCTGGTCGGCGGCGGCTCCATGCCACGCCCCGGTGAGGTGAGCCTGGCCCATCACGGTGTGCTGTTTCTGGACGAACTCCCCGAGTTCAACCGTGACGCCCTGGAAGTGCTTCGACAGCCACTGGAGGACGGGGTGGTCACCATCTCGCGGGCGGCGACCTCGCTCACGTTTCCGGCGCGGTTCATGCTCGTGGCCGCAATGAACCCGTGTCCGTGCGGCTACGCCATGGATCCGGTGCGTCAGTGCACGTGCCTCGACCAGCAGGTCCGGCGCTACCTCATGCGCATCTCGGGGCCGCTGCTGGACCGCATCGACATCCACGTTGAAGTGCCGCGCCTGAAGGAAGACGAGCTGATGGCGCAGCCGAAAGGAGAGCCGTCCTCCGCCATTCGGGAGCGCGTGGCAGGCGTGCGGGAAGTGCAGCGCCAGCGGTTCGCCGGCAGGGGGCTCTTCTGCAACGCGCAGATGCACTCGAAACACCTGCGGGAGTTCTGCCGGCTGTCGGAAGACGTCAAGGCGCTGCTCAAGACCGCCATCCAGCAACTCAACCTGAGCGCTCGGGCGTACGACCGCGTGCTGAAGCTCGCCCGCACTATCGCCGATTTGGCCGGTGCCCCGGACATCGGCGTCACCCACGCGGCAGAAGCGTTCCAGTACCGGAGCTTGGACCGCAAGCTCTGGGGATGAGGTCATGCCGCCGCCGGGGAGGCCTGGTCGGCGGTCTTCGCCGGCGGACGTAAAGACCGCAACCCCTTTTTGCGTCCAACCCGGGCGTGGGTTAGAATGGGGGGAGCGTAACCGCCTGCTGGCGGCGTTTCCTCGGGCCGATGCCGTGGGAAGAGCGCCACTGTAGTAGTTCGGTACGCGGCTGGCTCATGCCACCTGACGTGGCTCGACATCGGACTTGGGAGGTAGTCGATGAGAACGCTCATGCATGTGGGTCTCGTAGCTCTGGTCTTCCTGGGCCTCGGTTCGGCCGAAGAGGGTGCCGACTGGACGATGTGGAAGGGCGACCCCGCGCGAACCGGTGGTGCTCCGGACTCGGCAATGCCGCCGATGAACCTCCTTTGGCGCTTCACCACGGAGGACAACAAGCAGTCGTACGCCAGCCCCATAGTCGCCGACGGCCGCGTCTTCTTCTGCTCCCAGCGGAAGGTCTACTGCCTTGACGACGAGACTGGGCAGAAGCTCTGGGAGTTCGAGATGGGGCTGCCGCAGAAGGCCACTCCCGCCTACCGCGACGGCATCCTGTACGTCGGCAACCCCGACGGATTCCTGTACGCGATCAACGCCGCCACCGGTGGCCCCGCCTGGCAATTCCAGACTGGCTCCGGCATTCACTCTTCCCCGGCGTTCGTCGGCGACCACGTAATCTTCGGCAGCAATGACTCCTACGTATACGCGGTGAGCCTCGCCGAGGGGGCGAAGCAGCCCGGTCAGGCAGTTTGGCAGCAAAAACTGCCTCGCCCAATCTCCGGTTCCCCCGCCATCGGCGAGAACTACGCCTTCGTCGTCTGCAACGACCTCTACCTGTATGCGCTGGACCTGGAAACCGGCGAACTCCGCTGGAAGACGCGAGTCGGGCCCGCCACCTCGCCAGCATACTGGGACGGGTTGGTGCTGGTAGGCTCCGGCGAGTACTTCTACGCACTTCGAGCCGGCACCGGGAACGAGAAGTGGCGGGTCAGGCTCCCGGACCGCGCCTCCCTCTCGAACTCCCCTGTCGTCAGGGAGGGCACCATCTACCTCGGCAGCGCGAACGGGCAACTGCTCGCTCTGGAGATCAGCCGAGGCCGACAGCTCTGGGCAGCCGCGCTGGGGGAACCGACCGAGTCGACTCCCAGCGTTGGCGAAAAGTGCTTGTGGATCGGCTCCTCCAAGGGGTTCGTGTACGGTGTGTCACTGAAGGACGGGTCGGTTCTCTGGAAGTACCGGATCCACGACTTCATGCACACCGAGGAGACGAAGCCGAAGGCGACGGACAAGACCAACGATAGAGACAAGATCGATGTGTACTACAACGTGTTCAGCTCTCCCGTCGTGATCGGCGACAAGCTCTATGTTCAGGGGGACGACGGGACGCTCTACCGCTTCGCCGCTTCCGCGCTGGACGAGTATGGACCGGAACTGAAGACTGCAGAGATGCACGTTCCCAGCTTCGATCCCCGCCGCTTGGTGCGGGTCAGCATGGACCCGGTGGACGGCGAGGAGCCGGTGGTCGAGATCAACGGCCAGCCACCGATCACTATGCAAGCGAAGATTGTCGACGAAGGAAGTGGAGTCAACGAAGCAGCCCTCAAGGTGACTCTGAATGGGAAGGATCGCAGCTTCCTGTGGGACTCAGTGGAGAGCACGATGACGATTGCGTTGGCCGAAGCACCTGAGGGGGCGGGGACGGCCATGAAGAACGTGCCGGACGGGCAGTACCAGATCGTCATCAAGGCCGTCGATTGGACCGGTAACGAGTCCAGCCACACCAAGTGGGTGATCGTCAACAACAACAAGCCTCGCCCTCGGCTGAAGGCAAGGGAGAGCACCGGAGGCACTGGAGGCGCCGCTGGCGGTGGCGGTGCCGCAGGAGGCCGCCGAGGCGGCCGCGGCGGCGGCATGGGCGGCGGCAATTTCTGACCCCGCGTAAAGCGGCATGCCGTCGGGATCGGCTCACGATTCGGACCCACGCCTTCGGCCCGGCCGGCAGAGGAGGTAGACAGATTGGGATTCATCCTGGCCCTGATCCTGGCCGTAGCGCTGGCCCTGTTCGCGGCGGCGAACGCCCGCAATAGCATCTCCCTCGACCTCGTGGCGGGATGGCGGGTGACGGGCGTGCCGGTGTGGATGCTGATCGCTGGGACCGGGCTCACGTGCGCCGTGGTGGCGTGGATCTGTGGGCTGCGCGCCTCGCTCCACCTCAAGCGAGAGTTGCGCAAGCGAGAGCGCGAAATCAAGGAGTCGCAGCAGCGCCTTGAGAAGGCGCACGACGCCCTGCATGAGTATGAGACGCGCATGCACGAGTTCGCCCTCAAAGTCGTGCAGATGGCCCACCGGCAACTGCCGCCGGGACCAGGAGAGGCAGCCGAAGAACTCCTCGAGTCTTCACCCCTCGCCACCTTCGTCGACGAGGTGGGTGTGCCGGCCGCGGTCTCAGCGCCCTCAGCCCCCAGCAAGCCCGAACCACAACCTCCGACTGACGAGCACCCGGCCGCTCAGGGCGACGCGGCCGACGTGCCGTTGGCGGAGGACGAAGACTACATCTGAGCCCGCTGTCGCCACGAATCACCGCGGGTCGGGAGGACGCTCGAGGGCGCATCGGAGGCATGCCACGCATGGAGTCATGGCTGAAACTGAGCCACTCTCAGCTCTCCCCGCGCAAGCAGCACCGCCTCCTCGAGGTCTTTGGCGACCCGGCCGCCGTGCTGAGTGCCACGACTGAGGCACTGTCACAGATCGGGGGTCTTACGGAAGCCGACGTGGCGCACCTTCGAAGCGTCAACCGCACCTTCGCCGTCGCCTCTGTGCAGGAGAAGCTGCGCGCTGCGGGCGCTGTTGCTACCACCCTCCGTGACGCAACCTACCCTCGGCCGCTGCGCAACATCGCGGACCCACCGGTCGTCCTCTACGTTCGCGGGCAATGGCACGATTCCGACGAACGAAGCGTCGCCTTGGTCGGCACGCGACGCCCCACCAACTACGGCAGGGTCATTGCAGAGGATATAGGGGCCGCTTTGGCCCAACGAGGAATTGTTGTCGTCAGCGGAATGGCGGCAGGGGTGGACACGGCAGCGCATCGGGGAGCTTTGGGCGCCTCCGGTCGCACCATCGCCGTGTTCGGCTGCGGCATCGATGTCATCTACCCGCGGGAGAACCGCTCGCTGGCCCGTGACATCGCCGCTTCCGGCGCACTGCTCAGCGAGTATTCCTGCGGCGTCAAGCCCGACCCTTGGCGTTTCCCGGCGAGGAACCGGCTTCTCAGCGGGCTCACCATGGGTACCGTAGTGATCGAGGCACCGGAGAACAGCGGCGCCCTCATAACCGCCGACTTCGCTGCCGAACAGGGGCGTGAGGTGTTCGCCGTCCCCGGCAGCATCAAGACCGGCAAGAGCAAGGGCTGCCACGCCCTGATCCAGGATGGCGCCAAGCTCGTCGACGGCGTCGAGGACATTTTGTCGGAATTGCGCCTGGATAGTGTTCCGGTCGTTACCGACAGACCGGCGCCGCTCCCGGCGGACCTGAGCCCGGCCGAGCAGTGCGTGGTGCGCGTGCTCCCGTTCTCTGAGATGCACGTGGACGAAGTGATTCGCGCGGCCGGCCTGTCGGCCGCCGACACGAACGCCAGCTTGATGTTGCTGGAGATCAAAGGTATCGTCAGGCGCCTGCCGGGCGGCATGTTCCTGCGCACCCGTTGAGACGCCGCAAATCCGACCACAGAGGCAATCGATGGCCAAGTCAGTAATCATCGTCGAGTCACCGGCGAAGTCCAAGACGATCAAGAGCTTTGTCGGTAGAGGGTTCGATGTCGTCGGATCCATGGGGCACGTCCGCGACCTCCCCAAATCGCGCCTCGGCGTGGAGGTCGACGACGGCTTCACGCCCAAGTACGTAATCCCGACAGGCAAGAGAAAGACGGTTACCGCCCTCAAGAAGGCAGTTGCCGGCGCTACGACGGTCTACCTGGCGACCGACCCTGACCGGGAGGGCGAGTCAATCGCGTGGCACTTGGCGGAAGCGCTTGGTCTTGAGTCGCCGCAGCGCATCGAGTTCAACGAGATCACCAAGAAGGCCGTGCAGAGGTCGCTGGAGAACCCACGGCAGATCAACATGGACCGGGTCAACGCCCAGCAGGCCCGGCGAGTTCTGGACCGCTTGGTCGGCTACAAGATCAGCCCGCTGCTTTGGAAAAAGGTCCGGCGCCGCAATCTCAGCGCGGGCCGGGTCCAGTCAGTCGCGGTCCGCCTGGTGTGTGACCGCGAGCGGGAGATCGCAGCCTTCACCGCTGAGGAGTACTGGACCATCACCGCCGAGTTCATCCCTGACGGCGAGCGCAAGCCGTTCAAGGCGAGGCTGGCGAAGGTCGACGGCGAGAAGGCAAACCCCAAGCAGCAGGAACAGGCGGAGGCACTCGTCGCCGGGCTGAAGGCAGTGACGGAGTATCGTGTCGACTCCGTCGTCCAGCGCGACCAGAGCCGGAAGCCGCCGGCCCCCTTCATTACGAGCACACTGCAGCAGGAGGCGGCCCGCAGACTGGGCTTCTCTGCACGCAAGACGATGAGCGTTGCCCAGCAGCTCTACGAGGGCATCACCCTCGGCGCCCAGGGCAGCGAGGGGCTCATCACCTATATGCGCACCGACTCGACTCGAATCGCCGACGAGGCGCGCGACGAAACGCGGCAGTTCATCTCAAGCGAGTTCGGCGAGGAGTACCTCGGCGGCGGGGTCGCCCGCAGCCGGCGGCGGAACGTCCAAGACGCCCACGAGGCCGTGCGCCCCACGTCCATCACGCGCAAGCCCGACGAGGTGCGCCAGTTCCTCACTCAGGATCAGTTCCGGCTCTACCAATTGGTGTGGCAGCGCTTCCTGGCGAGTCAGATGGCGCCGGCAATCGTCGCCCGCACAACCGTGACCGTGGTGGGAGGCGCGTACGAGCTACGCGCCAATGGCAGCCGCACCAAGTTCCCCGGGTTCCTGAGCGTTTGGGAGGAATCCAAGAAGCCCACCAAGGACGACGCCACTCCGGGCGAACCCTCCGAGTCGGACGAGACAGAGAACAACGAACTCCCGCCACTGACAGAAGGGGAGTCAGTGGACCTGACGGACGTTACGCCCGAACAGCACTTCACTCAGCCGCCTCCGCGCTACTCCGAGGCCAGTCTGGTCAGGGCGCTGGAAGCAAAGGGGATCGGTCGGCCGAGCACCTATGCACCCATCCTGGGCACTATTGTCGAACGGCAGTACGTCGACCTCCTCGCTCGGCGCTTCCACGCCACCGACCTCGGGCTTGAGGTGACCGATCGCCTGGTCGCGCATTTCCCCAACATCCTGGATGTGGATTTCACCGCTCACGTCGAGGAAGACCTGGACAAGGTCGAGGGCGGCGAGGTCGACTGGGTGGACCTCCTGCGGGAGTTCTACAAGCCCTTCGAGGCGGACCTGGAGCGTGCCATGACCGAGATGGACGAGGCCCAGCCGAAGGAGACCGATATCCCCTGCCCGCGCGAGGGCTGCGACGGGAAGATGATCGTCCGCCATAGCCGCTATGGAGAGTTCCTCGGTTGCGCGAAGTACCCTGAGTGCGCCGAGACGATGCAGATGCCCGCGACGGAGGCCGGCGCCGGAACACCGCCGGAGAGCGCGGCTCTCCCCCCCACCGATTCCCCGTGCCCCAAGTGCGGCGCCCCGATGGAGGTCCGCCAGGGGAGGTTCGGTCCCTTTTACGGCTGCACTAAGTTCCGGGAAACCGGCTGCAAAGGAATCGTCAACGCCCCCTCCGCCACCCTCTGCGCCTGCCCCGAATGCGGCAAGGGCAATATCATCGAGAAGCACAGTCGGAAGGACAAGGTGTTCTTTGCGTGCGATCAGTACCCCGACTGCAAGTACGCCCTGTCGAACAAGCCAACGGGCGGCACCTGCCGGGAGTGCGGCGCGCTGACAGTCGAGAAGCACCGGCGAGACGGCGAGACGTACATTGCGTGCAGCCGGCGGGAGTGCGCGGGGGGCAAGACCAGGGAAGAGAGCGCCAAGTAGGCGGCGTTCACACGCCGCCCCGGCGTCCATGGCAATCGCACGAGACGGGTGTCTGCGGTCTGCGTAGCCGAATTCGCCGAGAATTCGGCTTGCGGGAACTCCTGGGGTCCGGGATCGCTGCTGCCGAGGAAGGTGAAGAAGAGCACTTGGAGCGCGGTCGTCAGCGGCCCCGGTTCGGCAGCCGGCTCGCGGTGACCGAAAAGTTCGGGCTGACGGCGGCGAACGTTGCGCTGGGGTACAATGCCCCCGGGTGATTTGTACTCGCCGGTTGGCACGCAGGTGAGTGAGTTCCTGAAACGCCAGTCGCGCATTGCAGAGCCGAACAGGAGGAGTCCCCCATGCCCTACCAGAACCTCGATGCCCAACTCAGCGAGGCGGAGGTGCAGGCGGTCAAGGCCGCCTTCGACACCATCCGCGAGAAGCTTCCGTTCTTGGTGAGTCTCACCCCGGCGGAGCGGCGGAGCCTGTTCAAGGCCGGCCCGGACAGCTTGTCGTTCGTGCAGAACAGCCTGCAGGCCGCCCAGAACAACCCCGGCGTCCTGCCCGGCAACTTCGACCAGCAAGGATTCGGCCGCGACGTGGCACTCTGTGCCGCCCTCACCGATGTGGGCACACAGGCCGCTCAACTCGCCGCTCAGATCGAGGATACTCGCCTCGCGGTCGGCAGCGAAGCGATGCGACAGGCAACGGAGGCCTACACGTACTTCAAGACCGCGGCGAAGAACACCCCCGGCCTGCGCCCCGTGGTCGAGCAACTGGCTGAGCGGTTCAAGAAGTCCAAGGCCAAGCCCGCGGGGTCCACCGGCTGAGCGCGCAGTTGTTCCCGTGGAGCGCTCGGCTGCTCCGTTGAACCTGGCAGCCTCACGATTCGAGCGTCGAGCCACCTCTGTGGACTTCCGGGCTCGACGGCTGAAGTCCCGAGCTTGCCCAGTGAACCTCTGAGCTTCAATGCTGAGGCGCTGGACTCCGACGTTGCGGCTCGGAACTGCGGCGTTGACACTCGGGACTGCATCGTCGAGGCTTTGAGGGTCATGGCTGAAGGTCAGAGCCTCAAGGCAGACGGGCCGTCAGGCAGCGGAGGCGGGCCGCGGTGGTGGCCGGCGTCTGCTCCGCCAGATCAAGAAGCCCAAACCCACGACGAACGCTGCGCACTCGCCTGCTGCGATGGGCTATCCGTCAACCACTGTCCCGCCGTCCGGGTTCCGGGGTCCATCATAGTCCATGGTCACTCACGGATAGAACGGGCCAGGTCGCTTGCAGCTATCGACGAGGGCGTCGCCGGGACGTGCCCACTTGACATGGCCGTCGCAGAACAGGAAGTTCGCTCCCGCATTGTGAACGGCCGTCGGCACGTCAACACCCGGAGCATTGTGCGGGCAACCGGGCGCGAACCAGCCGTCGTTGAGGGCCTCGTTCTCATCCACCAGCAGCACAAGCCCCGACATGTCGCCAAGCTGCGCTTCATGAAGAAAGGTCAGGTTCGAGCCCATCGAGTAGGACAGCCTCTTCGGCTTGCTGTAATAGGCCGAGGGACACAGATACAGTCGCTCGTCTTTGACGTACGGAAACAGCGCCCCTTGACTCGGGTTGATCGGCAGATTGTCGGGAGGTGTGTCAGGCACGTACACCCATTGACCTGCCCTCCCCCAGCCGAGGTTGAAATCCACCGGGTTGAACGGTGCCGCACCGGGATACACACCATCGTAGTCATCCACGTAGATCGAGAACGCGACCCCGAGCTGCCGTAGGTGGCTCTGGCAGCCTGCCGCTCGCGCCTTCTCGCGAGCCGCGGACAAGACCGGGAAAAGCAGTGCGGCGAGGATCCCGAGAATGGTAATCACGATGAGTGTCTCGATGAGTGTCATTCCCGCTACTCTGCGGTCTGTCGAGTGCATTCCGCACCTCCGAACTGCCATGAGCGCGGTCCATTGCTCAAGGCGGTCTGGCATGGCCGACTCACCCGGAGACGCCACGGCACCCAAGCCGCCTCCAAGATGGTGCTGGCACACAACTTCGACTTGCCAACGCGGCGATCTGTGAAAACGATCGGCACCTCCACGAGACCAAACCCCGCTGCGTGGGCACGGTAGGCCATCTCCACCAAGAACGCATAGCCGTCCGCAAACACATTTTCAATGCCGATGCCACGGAGCACCTCTCGCGGGTAGCAACGGTACCCGCTCGTGGCATCGCGAACAGGCATCCGAAGGACGAAACGCACGTATCCGTTTGCGGCTCTGCTGAGCAACACCCGCTGCGCACCCCAGTTTCGCACCCCCCCCACCTTCCACGTACCGTGAACCGATCGCCACCTTTCCTTGCGAACGGGCCGTCGCCACCAAAGAGGGAAGGTTGACAGGGTCGTGCGAGAGGTCGGCATCCATGTGCGCAATCAACTCGTATCTAGACTCCAGCGCCCACGACAGCCCCGCGACGTACGCCCTGCCCAATCCCTCTTTGCGGGCACGATGCAGCACGTGAATGGACGTGTGCTTCCTCGCCAGCCCATCAGCTATCTGTCCCGTCCCGTCGGGCGAGTTGTCGTCTACTATCAGGATGTGTGCTCCTCCTTGAGTGACTCGGAGCACCCCATCACAGAGCGCCTCGATGTTCTCTCGCTCGTCGTAGGTAGGCACTACAACAGCAGTATGCATCTTCGCCTCCTCTCACAAATCTGCCGGCAGACTCGTCCTGCGCCCGCTGTCTGTCGCCCAAAGAAGTCCGCCCCGTGCTGGATGAACCTCAACGAGGGTCCTGAGGAACACTTGAGGCCAACGCGGCGTAGGCCCGGAAGGCCCTCCCAACACCTCCATTGCTATCAATCCGCACACCACAACGGCGCGCCAGGAGGTCCAGACCGCGCGAGTGGTCCGCGCCGCGCTCAAGCAAGATGGCGTTCTCGCCGAGCGCCACGATGCCGTAGGCCCGATGCCCCAGAAACGCCACTACGACCTCGCAGTACTTCTCGTAGGTCAATGGGAAGGTAGCAGCGTGCGGTTGGAGCGCCACGAACTGCACCGAGGAAGAGCCGATGGACCGCGCCAGCTCCTCCGGCTCATACGGCAGGTAGTCGGTTCCCATCTGCTGCTTCAACGCTGCGGTGCTGTTCCCCCACGCTACGCGGTAGAACGGATTCGGGAAGAGGTAGACTTGGTGCCGATGACTCAGGTGAGGCACCACCCCGGCCTGCGCGGAGACGGATGCCTCGGGCGGCACCCGCCTCCACACGCGACCAGCTTCCCTCGACTGCGAGGAGGGTACCGGGGGCGTTAGTGGCCAGGAGGAACTCAGGAGAGGACTGAGCCGAAGTCCCGTCACGACACTGGCAGTCAGGTAGACAACGAGTAGGAAGGTGGTGAACGCGTTGCCCCAGCGCCTCAGGCGGTCGAATCCAGTCAACGCCCCGATGATCACAAAGGGCGTAATCAACACCGTGTACTGATAGTAGATCATGTGCATGTACGGGCGATTGCTCAATAGGTTCGAGAGTAGGGCCGGAGCTGCCAGCAAGAGCACCTCGGGCGCTAGGAGCGGTAGAAACAGCACCGGTTGGAGGAGCTCGAAGAAGTAGCGCCCGTTCTGTTCCGTGACCAAGCCAGAAAGAACGGCGACGGGGTGTCGAACCAGCGTCCATGCCACCTCTCCCGCGGTGCTGCCGTATTGCGAATAGAGCCACAGGTAAGCCGAGGGAACGCCGTCGTTCAGCGCCCTTACCACCCCGAGAGCGATCAACTGCGTCAGCACCCCGAGACCGACCGTGATGCAGCCGGTCCGACGATCCACGGCCAATGCATAGAGTCCCAGAAGCGTGATGGTGAGTCCCGCGGTCTCCTTGGTCAAGGCGACGAGCGCTATGGCAAGGAAGTAGGGGCGCCATCGGCGACAGCTCAGGAAGTGGAACGCCGCCAGCACGGACGGCGTGGCAAACACGTCGGGATGGAAGTCGAAGGTGTTGGTCCAGTGCATCGCCGGGTAGCAGAGATACGCGAGGGCGAAGAGCAGTGCCAGCGGCGGCGAACCCATGCGGCGGCAGGTCAGGGCATACACCGGCACCGCGCCCAGGGCCAGCGCCACGGTCTGCGCCACAAGGATCGCCTTCGGACTGTCCCATATCCAGTAGAGCGGCGCGAGCAGGTACACAACGGGGACAGAATGATCGGCAAACACGTTCATGCCGCGCACGGTCACGAACGGACTATGGAAGCGGCTGATGAGCCACACGGCTTGGTCGTAGATGCCGAGGTCAAACGCCGTGAGCGCGAAGTGGTGGTACAGATAAAACGACTGCCGAGTGAACAGGATCACATAGGCGGCTATGCCCACCCAGAGCAGCGCGGCGCAACCACGTTGCAGGAAACGTGAAGGTCGCTCCGTCCGGCGTTGTGAACACTCCGGTTCTGTTCGCTGTTCCACTGCTCGTTCAGCCGCCTCCATAGAATACCACCACAAGTGCCCTCGCTCAGGTTGCACTCGCGGTAGCGCCTCGCCACACATCGCGAACCGCTTGCCGCCCGGGACGCCGTGTACCGCCGGCTTGGTGCCATTGTCTCCAAGCCTTCAGGGCGCCGCAAGCTCGCGTTGTGGCTCTGCGCTCACTCGATTCGCCTGCGCGGCCGCATCGGGCGCGGCGAAGCTGTTCTGCCCAACGCACTCCACATGCTGCCGGATGTCCTCGCCTGTGGCCGGAGCGATCCGGGGGAACGGCCAAAGCCTCCAGCAACACGGGGGCAGCTCGGCGGGCACGACAAGCCATGCCGACCGCAGAAGTACTGTCGCTTG
>Ga0210044_10001982_pt1 | contig 31015 bp, 22 predicted proteins | sample CryGey13umfilter_2_FD_183959 | JGI IMG/M metagenome (GOLD analysis project Ga0210044, IMG submission 183959) | Groundwater microbial communities from aquifer in Utah, USA - Crystal Geyser 4/9/14 3 um filter (SPAdes) (version 2) | ecosystem: Environmental > Aquatic > Deep subsurface >...
TTTGGGCGAAGTCAGAGGTGGGAGGGCAAGGAGGTCGATGCAGGCGATGCCCAGCATCGTCGAAGCAGACCGACGCTGCCATCACGCCTCTGGCGATGCTCAAATGGGCAGGTTGTTTCCTGACGACGCCTTAGTCAAACGACCGACAGAAGAGAGGGCGTCAAACCAAGTGGAAACGACCGCCAGGTTCAGGGTGCTGGGAGTGGACCCAGGCAGCCGTTTCACTGGGTATGGCGTCCTCGACAAGTTCGGCAACCAGCTGACCTTCGTCGCGGCAGGACGCATCGTGGCTGGTACTGGCGACTTCGGCGAGCGGCTCGACACCATCTATGAGGGACTCACCCAAATCATCAGCACCTACCAGCCCAACGCCGCGGCTGTCGAAGGGCTCTTCCACCATCGCAACGTGGATTCGGCCCTCAAGCTTGGGCACGCCCGTGGCGTGGCATTGCTGGCCTGTCATCGCGGCGGTTTGAGCCCGGTCGAATACAGCCCGGCGGTGGTCAAGCAAGCGGTCGTCGGCAACGGACGCGCCGAAAAGGGCCAGGTTCAACACATGATTCGCATCATCTTGGGCATCCGCGACGAGGTCCTCGCCGAGGACGCCGCAGACGCCCTCGCCATCGCCATTTGCCATGCGTACCGTGTGCGTTCGGCGCTGGTCTGAGCCAAGCTTCGCGTGGAACTCCCTCAAGACTCCTTGGCACTGGCCTCTTCGCGACCGCCGCGCAAGAAGACCCAAAGGCCCGCGACCAGCACCCCGATCGACAAGAGCCCAACCATCGCCCCCCAGAGCCAATAAGGGCCACCAATGGCGTCAGAAATCTGCATGACGTCCGAAGGCATGCGTCCACCCGAGGTTTCCGCGTACTCCATGAACAAGTAGTCGCCCCGCGAGAAAACCGTCACCGAAAGTTGCATCCCGAGGAATACCAGAAAGAAGCGCACGGCGGCCTCTGGCGCCATCTTGGCGAAAGCCAGACAGATCATGACGAAGACGACGACAAAGAACACGCCAAAGGCGTTGCGCACGAAGAACGCCAACGAAAAGGCGGCCACCGCGCTGATGAGGTAGAGCCCCAGACGCACGAAGCCGGTGCGGCTCAAGCCGAAGAAGGCCGCCCCCAGCAACGCTGGGCCCGTCAGCCCTCCTGCTGAGATCAGAGCCCGGGAGACGGCACCGTAGCTTCCTAGGTGTCTGGCGACCCCAGAGCCATCCGACCACATCTTGAAGTCGACGAATTGTCCCCCCATCAGGATCGCCGTCAGCCCGTGGCCCATCTCGTGGGCGAAGGTCGAGAAGAGCATCAACGGATAAATGACGTAGCGCCCGTAGGGGATGAAGTACAACGCGATCGTGATTAGCGACGCGAGGATCAGGAGCCAGCCCTGCCGCGAGACGAGAGACGTGGAGTCTGATTTGGTTGCCATATTATTGCCCTCGAAGGTATCAGCGGGAAATCGCAACCGCAACTTGCGTGCGAAATCCGATCGACTGTGCGAATGAGACCGTCCTATGGGCATCGATCCTTGGGGTCAAGGAGGTCGAGTGAACGTTTCCGAGTCCAAACCTGTCATCGATCTGCATGCAGACCTCCTGTCCTTCTTGGCCGGAGACGCGTCACGAGACGTCACCGCCAACGCCTCTCGGTGTTCCTTGAGTCAGCTGCGCGCTGGCACTGTGGCGGTCCAGGTACTTCCCATCTACGTTCCAATTCAAGGGGCGGCGGGCCTGAGCGACGGCCAGCGTCAGGTTGCCGCCTTCGAGTCCCTCCTCGAGCACCCGAGCTTCCGGCGGCTCGACGTCGCAGAGCCGACCCTCGAGATCGAGATAGTCGGCGCGATTGAGAACGCCTCGGCGTTCTGTCTTGATTCCGAGCCTCTCGCCGATGGGCTGGCCCGCATCGACGCGGCGCGGTCGCGAATGGGGCGGTTGCTGTACACGAGCCTGACTTGGGCTTACCAAAACCGCTTCGGCGGCGGCAATGGCTCTTCGGCTGGGCTCTCCGACGATGGGCGCCGTCTCGTGGACTTTCTGGTCGAGCGCTCCATCGCCATCGACTTCAGCCACACCTCGGATGCGCTCGCCGCGGACCTCCTCGCGCATCTCGACCAGACCCCCGAAGCCAGGCTCTTGGCGAGCCACTCCAACCTCCGGAGCGTCACCGGCGCGGCGCGCAATCTCAGCGACGAGGTCGCCGCCGAGCTCGCCGCCCGCGGAGGGCTCATCGGGCTGACCTTCGTGCGCTCCTTCATCGGTGGCGAGACCTTCTCGCACCTGGCCCACCACGTTGACGCCGCGGTGCGCCGGGGCTGGGGGTCGTCGTTGGCTCTGGGCGCGGACTTCTTCTGCCCGAGAGACCTCCCCAACCCGGAATCACGGGACAAGGTCTTCTTCTTCCCGGACTTCGAGAACGCCTCCTGCTATCCTGAGGTCCGGCGCACCCTCGCGCCCAGCGTCACAGAACCTCAACTCGACGCGCTGATGTTCGGCAACGCCAAGCGCTGGCTGCAGGCCTGGCTGGCTGGTGACCGCGCGGCCTAGGGAGTGTCAGGAAACAACCTGCCCATCTGGGCATCGGCAGAGGCGTGATGGCAGCGTCGGTCTGCTTCGACGATGCTGGGCATCGCCTGCATCGACCTCCTTGCCCTCCCACCTCTGAGTTCGCCCAAATGCGCATTTTGTTCCCGGACGACTCCTAGAGGTCTTCGTGGGTCACGGTGCCGATCAGGGCGTTGGCGACGGCGTAGGGGTCTGTCTCTCCGCGCTCGAGCTCGGCGAGGTCGGGGTGGGCGAGCAGCGCCTTCTCCAGGCGCCCAGCGAGCCCCTCGCCGGCGAGGCGCAGCACGTAGGAGCGCAGCCTCGAGGCGTTTCGCTCGGCGAGCCCCGGACCGCCTCGCAGATGGTCCCGGTGTTCGACGCAGGCGTCGACCAGCGCGGCGATTCCTCGCTCTTCTGGGGTTCCCTGGGTCGTGCTCGTCGACCGCGTCGGAATCGCCCAACCCGGATCGCGCAAGGCGCCTTGCCCCAGGTTGACCATTCTCTTGAGCATCGTCCGCGTGCGGTCGGCCCCGGGCAGGTCCGCCTTGTTCACCACGAAGATGTCGGCGACCTCGAGGAGTCCGGCCTTGAGGCCCTGAACATCGTCGCCGGAGTTCGGTGAGAGCACGACCAAGGTGGTGTGCGAGCTGCGGATGATGTCGACCTCGCCCTGCCCGACGCCGACGGTCTCGACGAGGATGACGTCGAAGCCCATGGCGTCGAACACCAAGACGATCTCGTCGATGGAGGGGGAGAGCCCGCCGAGGAATCCTCGAGAAGCGACCGAGCGAATGAAGACGCCGGGATCGAGGGAGTGGGTCTGCATGCGGATCCGGTCACCGAGGATGGCCCCACCAGTGAAGGGGCTGCTCGGATCGACGGCGACGACAGCGACGGTCTTTCCGCGGGCTCTCCACTCGGTGATCAGCGCATCGACCAAGCTGGATTTGCCGACCCCAGGGCTTCCAGTGACCCCGATGATGTGGGCTTTGCCGACATGGGGGAAGAGCTCGCGGAGGTCGGCGCGAGCGGCCTCTCGGCGGTCGTCGACGTCGCGAATCAGCCGCGCCGCCGCGATGGTTTCGCCGGCGAGGACACGTTGGGCTCGGCTATGGAGTGAGGGGGCATGGGTCACGCGGACGCTCTGGACTGTGCTTCGGCCTTGAGCCACTCGACGATCTCTCGGGTCGGGGTGCCTGGCCCGAAGATGGCGACGACGCCGGCCTCCAGGAGAGGCGGAACGTCCTCGTCCGGGATGATGCCGCCGCCGAACACGAAGATGTCCGACGCCCCACGTTGCGCCAGGAGTCGAACCACTTCGGGCATGAGGTAGTCGTGTGCTCCGCTCATGATGGAGAGCCCAATGCAATCGACGGCCTCTTGGATGGCGACGTTGACCAACATCTCTGGCGTCTGATGCAAGCCAGAGTAGATGACCTCGAAACCGGCGTCTCTCAGGGCCCGTGCGACCACGAGCGCCCCTCGGTCGTGCCCGTCGAGGCCAGGTTTTCCCAGCAACACTCTGAGTCGTCTGTCCATAATCAAAATCCTTTGGCCGTACGCGCTAAGCAGAGCGGGTTCGTGGGAAGGCTAGGTTGAGTCAAATCCTCTTGAATACTGGGCTTCGTTTCTCGATGAAGGCCTGCATTCCTTCTTTTTGGTCCTCACTCGAGAAGAGCGCTGCGAAGCCTTCTCGTTCATTTCTCAAGCCATCCTCGAGCGAGACGTCGAGGCCGTAGGCGAGCACGTCTTTGGCTCGCTTCACGGCGAGCGGTCCCTTCTGGGCGATGGTCTCGGCGATGCGTTGGACATTCTCGCGCAGCTCCTCGGCGGGGAAGACCTGCGCGGCGAGTCCGATGCGCAGCGCATCTTGTGCGTTGATCATGCGCCCAGTGAGCACCAGGTCTCTGGCCATCATGGCGCCCACGACGCGAGTCAGGCGCTGGGTGCCGCCGAAGCCAGGGATCACCCCGAGGTTGACCTCAGGTTGGCCAAAAACGGCTCTCTCAGAGGCGTATATGAGGTCGCAGGCCAACGCCAGCTCGCAGCCCCCGCCGAGGGCGAAGCCGTTGACCGCGGCGATAGTGGCGAAGTGGGCGGTCTCCAGGCGGTGGAGCGCCTCGTTGCCGCGCATCGAGAAGGCCCAGGCCTCGCTCGGCGTCATCTGAGACATCTCACGGATGTCGCCGCCGGCCACGAAGGCTTTCTTCCCTGCGCCAGTGATGACCAGCACGCGGAGCTCGGTCTTCTCGAGTCCCTGCAGCGTTCGACTCAGCTCGTTGATCGTCTGGCTGTTCAGCGCGTTGAGCGCGGCCGGTCGGTCGATGGTCAGCCACGCGATGTGGCCCTCAGTCTTCAAAGACATATTTTCCATTCGTTCATCTCCTCGAAACACAGGCAAATCAGTGGTCCTCGTCGTTGTAGGGCGAGACCATTCGCTCGGTCTTCTCTTCGGGCGAGCCGGGGGCATGGCGCTCACCCATCCTACCGGCTCTGAGCTTGCGGCTCGGTGCGCCGTCGGGGGCGGGATCGGGCAGGGGTTCCTCGGCAGCGGTCTTTTCGGCGTCGTTCTCGAGCATGGAGCGCAGCTTGGCGAAAGCGTCTCGGCGCTTCGAGGCCTCTGCCCTAGGTTCGGCCTGGGCGTTTTCGGTTAAGAGGTCCTTCTTCCCAGCTATTTCCTGCGTCTGTGCGGGCTCGAGCGGGTGTCGCGTGGTCACCCCGGTCGCTTCGATGAGCTTCGCGTCGTCGGTGAGGTCGACCACTTGTCGGGGAGCGCGCTCTTGGCGTGGCGGGGATTGGGGAGGCTCGAGAGTCTTCTTCTCGACCGCCACGGAGGCGGTGACTTCGCTGCTGCGGTTGAGCAGGAGGGGAATGAGCCGATGGCCCTGGTTCTCCGCCTCGCCGAGGTCGACGCCGAGCTGCGAACGGAGCGCCAGGACCTGCGTGATGTTCCAGAGCATCTTGGCCGCGAGACGGGAATCCTGGCTCAAAACGTTGAGCAGGTCCTTCTTAGTGATTCGCAGCAGCTGGGTGTTTTGTTCTGCGACATAGTCGAGTTCGATGCTGGCCGACGTGACGACCTGTAGCAAACCGAAGTATCGGCCAGGGAGAATCCGAGCGACCACGTCGGTGCCGTGCCGGACCAGCACCGAGCCGGTAACCACGACGTTGAGCGCTGGTTCCATCCCAGTTTTCTGGACCACCTCCCCCTCTCGAGAGGTCTTGGCGGAGGCGAGGTCCGCGACGCGCATCAACTCTTTGTAAGTGAGGTTCTGGAAGAACTCGAGCTCGGACAGCAGGGGCAAAAACGTTCGGAACTGGCGGCTGTGTTGGTCGTCGGCGAGGTTCTTGAGGCCGACGACGATGGCGGTGATGTTGTCCCGCCCGCCGCCGCGATTCGCGAAGTCGATGCAGTGGTGCGGCACGGACCGCAAGTCGTCGGCTCTCATCAAGGCTTTGGCGGCCGCGATCCCGTCGAAATAGCCATGCAGGCCGTCGGAGCAGAGCAGGAAGCGGTCGTCGGGGAGCACCCCGAAGTCGTTGACGTCGACCTCCACCAGCTCGTAGACGCCGACCGCCCGGGTCAAGGCGTTCTTGATCGGCAGGTCGTTGATTTCTTCGGCCGTGAGCTGTCCGCGCTTGAGAAGCTCGTTGACGAGGGAGTGGTCCTCCGTGAGCTGGTGCAGGTTGTCTTGGCGCAAGAGATAGATACGACTGTCACCCACGTGGGCGATGAAGGCTCGCCGACGAATCAGCAGCAGAAGGCTCAGAGTGGTACCCATCCCGCGCCGTGCCGCGTTTTCTTGGGCCATACGATGGATCCGAGCGCAGGCGTCAGACACCGCGCGGACCAACAGGTCCCTGACCTCCCCCGCTGCGCTGGGCGTCGGCGTGGACCGGTAGTGTTCGAGGAGGGCGATGTTGCGCGTCAGATGGTCTCGGACGACCCGAATCGCCGTGGAGCTCGCCACCTCACCAGCGGCATGGCCCCCCATTCCATCGCAGACCATGAACAGGCTCAGGCCGGCATCGACAAGGTGCGCATCCTCATTGTTTTCGCGGACACGACCAGGGTCGGTGGCGCCAAATGAGCTACATTCCATTGGACCTCCAGGCCCAGTGTTGCCACCTGATCGTCAGGGGCTACTGCAACAGGAATGGCCTCGCGGCGCAAGGGCAATAAGACGGCGCCCGCTGGCTACGCTCTATCTATTGGTCATCGGTGAGCGACGTCAATCTCATTCGCTCGACGGCTCCAACTCCACTGCAGGAGCCGGAAAAGCAGGAAGAGTGAGCTCCGGAGGTTCAGGGGGAGTCGACGGCGAGGCGGGGCCTGCGGTGTTTCGCTTCTCCTGAGCGTGGGAGAGGATGAACATGAACAGCGTCTGGACGATCGAGGCCACTGGCATGGCGAGCAGCGCGCCGACCACGCCAAACGCGCTCTGGCCCGCCAACAGCGCGAAGACGATGACTACCGGATGGAGCTCCGACGAGGAGCCGACGATCTTGGGAGTGAGGAAGTTGGCGTCCAAAAAATGAACGCCCATGATCCACAGCAACACCAACAGCGCCGAGGAGATACCCTGAGTCAAACCCATCAAAACCGCCGGAACCGTACTGATGATCGTCCCAAAGAACGGGATCAGACTCAAGACCCCGGCGATGATGCCCAACATCAGGGCGAAATCGACCCCCAAGAGCCACAGCCCGATGCCGGTCAGGGTGCCGTTGATAAAGCAGATCACCAGTTGACCACGGATGACGCCAGAGAGCCCACGGTTGAGGCGAGCCAAGAGGTTCTCATAGAGCTCACCAGTGCCCTCTGGGATGAGGGAACGCGCGAAAGCCATGATCTTGGGCAGATCGATGGAGATGAACGCCGCGACCATGAACGTCAGGATGATCATGATGAAGGCGTTGATCACAAACTCGAGGAGCATCTGGATCAGCAGCAGCAGGTCTCCTGCGACCGCACTGCCGGACTCCACCACACCCGAGAGGCCTTTGAGGATCTCCTTCTCGAGGCTGAAGTGCTCAATGTCCTTCGCGGGACCGGAGGGCTCGAAGCGAACCAAGTAGGCGCCGTCGTCTGTGGGTGCGATTCTGATGTTCGAATCGCCGATTAGGAATGCGAAGCCCTCGCGTTCTGGGTCTCGCACAATCGTAAAGGCCACCCGAGACCGATCGAAGTCGCTGGGTGAAGGACCAAATAGGGCCGCCATGCCCAGGCTGACGTCTGGACTCACGGTAGCGAGCTCTTCGAAGCGATCGCTGCCCACGAGCAGCAGTGGTCTCGTCCCGCCGCGATCCACGAACGGAATTTGGTCGATCTGCTGGATCTGATTGGCCCTTTCGGTGGCGAGGGCGACTCGGCCCTGCGCTTCACCCACGGCCTCCTTCAGGTTCGATACGTCCGAGCCAGAGTCCACTTTGAGGCCTAGGAGGTCTTCGATCTGGCGGCTCCATTTCGGCAAGTACTTCTCTCGCAGATCGTTGAAGTAGCCAGGGATCTCCTCTGCCGCCTTGCCAACCTCCACCGTCAAAGGAGGAATGAAGATCACGAGAAAGAGCGTCACCATCGAGAAGAAGGAGATGTAGACGCTGATGACGGCTGCCCAGCGTGGAATTGGCCGGGCGCGGAGGGTCATGCCGGTGAGCCGGCGAACCATTGGCTCCATCAAGTAGACAATGACGAGTGCGATGATGAAAGGCAGGAGCACCGCACGAAAGACGTACAAAATCGTCCCGAAGAAGAGCAACGAGGCCGCTGGAATGAGCAGCCTCTGCCGCAGGTCTGTCAGACGTTCGTTCATGCGCCTCGTTGGACACTCGCGAGCAGGATTCTCCTGCGTCGCTTCGCGACAGGTCATTGAAAATCATCGTTCGCATTGCCTAACGCAACGCGCGTCGCTATTCAACCTGAGCGGTCGCAGTCCCTTTGCCGAAATTGCCCAGTCAGTTGACCAAAGTGGTTCGCGCGCCCCTTGTCTAGCGGCTTGGGTTGGCGGATCGTCGAGGGCTTCCCACAGCCGGCAGCGAACTCGCCATTTGGAGGCGTAATGTCTCTCGCACACAAGCTCATCACTGCACTGCTCAAGAGCAAAGGCGACGCACTGCACGTGAATCCGGGGCAGACCGTCGAGATGACCATCAAAGGACGACGACGCTCCGTGAGCGCTCAAAACGTACTCCGCGACCAGATCGAGGAGATCCTTGCTGAACTCTTGCCAGAAGGGCAGCACGTCGAACCAGAGGTCGGCGCCACCTTGCATTTCGACCATGAACTGCCCGAAGGCACGGCCCACGTCTCGGTCGTCCGACAAGAGGATGGGCTGCATCTCGAGATCTGCCCAAGAACGACCCCGAGCCCGCCGCTGGTGGCGGTTCCCGTGAGCACGCCAGCCCCATCCAGTCCGTCGCTGCACTGGAACACTCCGGCCGCGAGCCCAGCAGCACCGGCACCGTCGAGCCCTCCGCCGGACGCTTCGAAGCCGTCCGACGTCGTGGAGCCTGCCGCAGAGGCAATCCGTGCACCGTCGAGCCCGGCGCTCATCTCGACGGCATCAGTTCCATCGACTGGGCCCAATCCCTCGAGCGCTGTGAAAGCAACGCGCCAAGGCACAGCTGAGCTCGAGGCGCGAAAGGCCCAAGCGACGCCAGTGCCTGGGGCCATTGATGTGCCTTCGCAACCTGCACTCGAACCCTTTACCGCCTCGAGCCTCCGCATCGAAGACCCGCAAGAGCCACTCGACGTTGCCGAGGAGATGGCCCACTACCTGGAGACGGCAGCTCGTTTCGGCGGCGCCGAGGTCATGATCGCCTGTGCACACCCAGTGCGCTATCGACAGAATGGTGTTTGGAGCCGATCAGTCCATGAGGGTTTGTCCGCTGAGCACGTCAAGAGGCTGCTGGACAGCCTCCTGCCGGAAGACCGCACCCGCCTCGCCCCGCCTTGTCGAATGATGGTATCGACCCCCTCCGGGCATCGTTTCCGCTGCACGCTCTTCCGGGATCACCTTGGTTGGGGCGCGAGGTTCCTTCACGTCCCCCTGCGTCCTCCACGGCTAGACGGGCAGCCCGATGCGGCGGAGTGGCTCTCGCGAATCACCCAGAAGCCAGGTTTCTCCCTGGTCGTCGGGCCGAGCCAGTCGGGGCTGACCACCACTCTCGCGTCCCTGGTCAACGCGCTCGACGCGCAACGTCCAGGCCACATTATCACGCTCGAGTCCCTCATCGAGTTCGAGCAAACCGGCGCGCGGGGCTTTGTCAGCCAGAGACAGGCGGTGACCCACCGGCGAGCGGCCATCCAGTCGATCGCCGTCGAAGCTCCCGACTGGTTCTTGCTCCATGAGCTCGAAGACGGCGGTGAGCTCCTGCAGTGCAGGCAGCTCGTCGACCGCGGAATTCATGTTGTCGCGTCGGTCGTCGCCAATGACGTCGAGACGGCGGTGGAGCGACTCGTGAGAGGTCATCTCGACGAGGCCGAATGGGGCCGTATCCTGCTCAAGATCGACAGCCTCGTCGAATTGTCTTGGAGCTTTGGTTCGACGGGGCGAACGCACATGGTGCGGCTGGTCGACCCGAGTTGATAACTTTGGCGCGTTCTTCTTCTCTTCGGAGCCCGAAAAGAGCCAACACGCATCGCGAGCAAGCGCTTCGACCTCGCGTTGGACGATCTGCGGCGCGCACGCAACCTACGCAACCTATCGAGGCTCTTGACATCGGCTGCGGGCGCTGACAGTCTGTGTCTCACATGAAGAGAGCCATCGAGTCCGTCAGCCGCTACGGCTGGCCACACCACGTTCGTGTCTAGAGCGCACATTGCTAAGAATCGGGGAGGACGCATTGAAGCCAATGAGAGAATTTACGCAAGAGTTGTTGCTATCATTGTCCCTAGTCTTAGGGGGGGCGGATTTCTTCCGGCACTAGTGGGCTGCGTGGAGCAGACTGACGAGAGTGAGCTTGCCGTCATCGAGCAGTCCTCGATCTGGTACCAGAGGAACGTCGACCAAATCCGCGGGCAGATGCTGCTGGGGACGCCAGACTTCGAGCCCCACCTCAACACTCGAAAGCGAAACTTCGTCGCGGCTCTTCACGCGCGTGGAGCGGGCCGAATCATCCCGCCATCGTACCAGGTTCCTCCCTCCTGCGGTTTCGGGTTCGTACACACAGGAGTCGGCTCAGGGACCTTGACGTCCTCATCGCGGCTCATGACCGCACACCATGTGGTCTATCCGGCCTTGTTCAACAATGAGGCGGACCCCTGCTCCTATGAAGTGGTCTTGGAAGGTGCATTGAACGACGACTCCGAGAACGTCAGCAGCCACTTCGCCGCCTACACGGCGGGAAACGACTTCACCGAAGACCTCGACGACGCGACGCCTCGGGATGAGTTCTACTCCAACAAGTGCGACAACCCGGGCGAGTGTCTTGCGCCTCCCACCAACCCCCTGGTATGCAATTCGCCGTTCATGAAGGTGGGGGGCGAATGTGTTGAGGAGAACCCACTTTTGGCGCTGCGTCTCTTCCAACTTGGCTTGGAATCCTGGGCGACCGACAGCAACTGGAAAGGCACCACCGACGAGCAGGCCGCCGGACCAAACAGACGGCATCATCTCCACAACAAGTGGCCGTTCCAGGTGGACTGGGATCGCGCGGCTGGGGCTCAGCCCTCGCGGGTGGAAGACGCGCTGGCTCAGCAGGGGCAAATGGTCCATCCGCCTGACCACCGTGCACGGGGCCGGGATCTCGCGTTTCTCGAGGCTTGCGCGCTGCAGAATTATGCCCCGACGCAGAGCGGTATCGTCGACCCTGACTCGGATGGCTGGCCCATCGAGAAGGACACCCGATGGTCGTCGGATCCCTCAAAGCCCGCCTACACCCCCTCAGCCAGGTTCCCCATGAACCGCCCTGGGATCTTCTTCAACACCACCCACGTTCGCGATGCGACGGAGCACATTGCGAAGCTGCAAACCGACTACAAGGACATCTACGCGGTGCACACGAACAAGTGGCCAGACGACCACTCGACTTGGAGTGTGCCGTTGGTCAGCCGCCCGGGGAAATGGAGGGCTGCAGCCACTTGCGGAGAAGTGCCAGAGTATTGCGCGTCCAACTACGACACGCCTGAGACCTTCGCAGTCGGAACCTCCGAGTACCGAGATTGCGTCGACACCACCCTTGACGCAGCGAAGAGCTCCAGCGGCGGAATGGTTTTGTCCCCGGTGCTTTTCGATAACATATCGCCCAGACTTGGGATGAACGGGGCGGCCATCTTTCAAGGGGGAGCTGGGCCCGCCGAGTGGGCGAGTCCATTTCCAAAAACGACCTCAGAAGATGACGAGCCTAACACTTTTCCTAAAGGATTCATGGCGGCGACGCTCGCGGACTCGCAGGCCGTTGCCTGGGCCAAGCGAGACCATGGTGCCGAGCCCTTCGCACCTCGGCCCGTGCAGCCGGATAAGAATGGTCCATGGTGTACGAATTGTCGGCCGTGGGCGAACAACATTTGGGGTGTTCCTCCGACAGGTTCTGCGCGCCCGCCCGCTCTCAACCCTGTGGAGCCAGATACACCGCCCGATGAGCGCGAAGAAGCTGGCGACGCGTTCGACACCGACAACGATGACACGACTCTCCTCGGCTGGACGCACTACTGCGACTACCGAGGAAGTGGATTTGCTCATGAGGAAGGGGTGGCGGTTGGTGTCGTGGGCAGCTTGACGACCAGCGGGATTCAGGGCGTCGGCTCGTTGCGGTTGGTCTGTGCGCCCTGGTCCAGTGTGTCTTACACCGAGAACTGGCCGTTCTTGAAGTTCGTTGGCCGGCGTCTCCCGCAGGGGGACGACACCCTCGAAACTGGATGGGCATGGTGGAGCGCCAACCTCCCCTCGGCGTTGAGCTACATGTACGAGCACTACTTGGGATCTATCGAGCCACTCTATCGACCCGCCTCAATGAAACTCTGCCCTCCGAACTTCTATCTGCAGGGCATCGTTAGCGCGTACGACACCCAAGACGACCACCTGAAGGGCGTGACGCATCTAATCTGTGCGAGGGCACCCGCCTCTCCCGCTCCCAAGGGCTACCCCGAGCGCATCTGTGTCTCGCTGTCCACCGATGGCCCCTCCCTCCAGTACTGTCGGGACCTGAGTTCCAAGGGGATCGCGAGCGCGACCTATGCCACCTGTGGAGCAGACTGCTACGACGACTTCACGTTGGCTGGCAACAGCTTCCCTCTTGATCAGCAGATTGGACTCTCCAACGCCACTCCAAACACTGAAGAAGATCAGTATTGTCCTGAGGGCACGGCGATTTATGGCATGAAGATCTATGCATACGAGTCGGGGCCCGTCCGGAATTTTTACGTCAACTGCGTCGGGCTGCCAAAGTGAGCCATCGACTCACAGCAGCCATCGCTGGCGTTTCTCTGTTGCTGGCATCTTGCTCCAGCTGTCCGTCAGTCGTTCAGCCCGTTGGTGAGACAACTCCTGTCGGCATGAGAACGCTTACTCCGCAATTCGAGCGAAGTACTGAGGCGACCAAGCTGGTCGTCGGTGGGAACCTGGTGGGCGGGGAAGGCGACGACATCGTCCTAGTGTTCGCAGGTGAACGCGATCATGACACCGAAGATAAGGTGCTCAACATCTTCTCATTGCAGGCCATTGCCGCTGACGAGCGCCTCGAGAGCGCCGACGCAGAATACTATTGGGCCATCATTCCAGGTCCGCCTCGAATTCACCTGAATATTCTGGACATCGTACCCTTTTTGCACGATGGACGCAGCGCAGTGCTGGTGTTTCGAAGCCGGATATGGAAAGTGGCGTTAAGTGCCGATGGGGCGTCGCAACCGATCGAAGGACATGTTGGATTTGATGTCCTTGTTTCACCACTCGACGGACGGAAAATACTCGAGCCGTTTCCAATGATTATGCAGCCACGCGCCTGGGTTTGGGGGGCTCATCTGCGCAGCTTTGGTGACATTAGTGGAGACGGTCAAGCAGACCTAGCGCTCCCGATATGGCATTTTCGAGACGACAAGGAGGCATCCCCCGACTATGTTGCGATCGCTTTGGGACCCTCGTTCGAAAAGCACACCGACGATTTCTCCATCCACATCGTCCCCCCCGGAACAAACTTGAAGGGGGTACTGAACAATTGTGACATCAACGGGGACAACCTCGAGGACGTGATCATCTGGGGTCAGGGTCAAGCTGGGCCCACTGACGAAGCCTGGGTGTATCGTTCGAGTTGGGATGGAAGCGCTGGGTCGGGGGAGCTTGTCAACAGTGTCGCTGGTCTCTTCGCTTATAGTGCTCAGTCTCCCAATTGCCTCGGCGATCTCGACGGCGACGGCAAAGACGACCTCTTGGTCTTCCTCGCCCGAGAAACCGAGGGCGCCAAACCCAAGCCCGCGGTCATCTTCGGTCCCTTGACCTCAGAACCCGTCATGGTGAGCGATTTGGGGCTGGACATTGTCGGTGCCAACCCCATGGGCGACCTGGATGGCGACGGCCTCGCCGATCTGGCCATCGACGGGACCAAGGACGGCAACGGCCGGGTCGTGGTGCTCGCCGGACGCGCCGACCGGACCCTCGTTCCGCTCTACCAAATCGAGCTGGGCCCTGTGAAAAGCGACGAGAGGGTCCAGCTCGGCGCGGGAGACCTCGACGCCGACGGCACTCGCGATCTGGTCCTCCTACACCTCAAGAACCGCGACAACCGCCTGCTCATCTTTCTACAGCCGTTTGCCTCAGAGGAGACTCCGCATGACCACGCGCCTTGACTGGGTCTCGCGCCACCGGCTCGCGCTTCTCGCCTACGTCCTAGGAACCCTGAGCCTCGTAAGCACCGGATGCAGCGAGGAGCCGACGAAACAGCAGACGGCTGACCTCCTCGACGCGGAGGTGCCCGCCGACCTGCTCCCTCAGGGGCGCTGCAACACCGTTGCGGATTGCGACCCCGCGGGGTCGTGTGAGAGCGGCTTCTGCATTCGGCCGTATGTGGCTTTGCCTTCAAGTCCAAATTTCTACTATTGCAACAGCACTTGGGGGGCGCCGCCCGATGGAATCGTAAGCTGCAGCCTGCATCCCATCACTGGCGAGCAGATGACGCAGCCTTGGATCGAGTGCGAGGAGGACGCCGACTGCGTGGACAGCGTGTACGGACCCAAGTGCCTGTATTTCGCTTGCACACTGCTCGTCGATTGCACGGCGGACGGCACCTGCCCGCATTCAGAGCAGACCTGCTCGAGTTATGAGGTCTGCGTGCCGCATATGGACTGAGCGGGTTCGGCTCGAGCCACGCGATCATCAAGGGCGGCCTGGAGGTGAGTGCATTGACCATTTGGCCCCTCGGGAGGGTTTTGCGCCGCGTACACGGGATCGGGCTGGTCGAACGAGACCTCGAGGAGGTCCGTCTTTAAAAGGCCACCTTGGCGCGCTTCGCAGCCAACCGACAAGAACCCTTCGCAACCCAGCAAGTCAGGGTCGTGCCACATCATCGGCAACAACTGCGGCAACAACTGCGGCAACAACTGCGGCTCCAGTGCCAGCCCTAACCCGAAGCTCTGGAAGCAGTCGCTTGTGGACTGCAGAGGTGCGACCTGATACCTTCCCGGCCCTGCAAGCACCGCGCTTTGCGGCCGGAGAGCGGCGCTTCGAGCCTTGCTCGAGGGCGCGCGAAGGGGCTCTCTGGGGCTCGGTCGCGGCAAACAGGCCAACCCACGAGCCAAGGTTCTCTGCGGCCGAGCCCAGTGTGAGTCGGCCGCGAGCAGTAAAGGCGCGAGTTTCCTTTGGGAGCCTCGTGCGACACCCTCACGCATCGCCGAGAAGCATGGCACGAACTCGATTCAATAAGGTCCTAGTCGCTAACCGGGGCGAGATCGCCGTACGCATCCTGCAGGCGCTGCGCGAGTCGGGCTACTCTTCGGTGGCTGTGTACAGCGAGGCCGATGCTGACGCGCTCCACGTCCGACGGGCCGACGAAGCGGTCTTGCTCGGTCCGGCTCCCCCTAATGAGAGCTACCTTGTCATCGACAAGATTCTGGACGCGTGCCGCAAGACGGGCGCCGAAGCGGTGCATCCCGGTTACGGCTTCCTGAGCGAAAACGCACACTTTGCCAGAGCGCTGAGAGACGCTGGCATCGTCTTCATTGGCCCCAGCGCCGAGGCCATCGAAGCCATGGGGGAGAAGACACGGGCGCGCGAGCTCGCCCAAGAGGTCGGTGTGCCTGTGGCTCCCGGTTCGAAAGGGGTAGTCAAGGACGTCGACGAGGCCCTCGAGGTGGCCAGTCGGGTCCCCTTCCCGCTTCTGCTCAAAGCCGCTGCCGGAGGGGGGGGCAAAGGGATGAGGCTGGTCGAGTCCCTCGAAGAACTGCCCAACGCCTTCCGGAGCTGCCAACGTGAAGCTGCCAACGCGTTTGGTGACGACTCCGTGTACATCGAAAAGTTCATCGTCCAGCCGAGGCACGTCGAGATGCAGATCCTCGCCGACGAACACGGCAACGTCCGACACCTCTTCGAACGAGACTGTTCGATCCAACGCCGACACCAGAAGGTGATCGAAGAGGCTCCTTGCCCCGTGCTCAGCGACGCCGTGCGCACCAAGATGGGGCAGGTCGCCGCTGAGCTGGTGCGCGCCGTCGGGTATACAGGCGCCGGCACCATCGAGTTCCTGCTCGACAGCGAGCAGCGCTTCTACTTCATGGAGATGAACACTCGCTTGCAGGTCGAGCACCCCATCACCGAGATGATCACCGGGATCGACCTCGTGCGCGCCCAACTTCAGATCGCGCAGGGTGAAGTGATCGCGTGGTCGCAGGACGAGCTGGTTCCCCGCGGGGCGGCGGTGGAGTGTCGCATCTATGCCGAAGACTCCAGCATGAATTTCCTCCCCTGTCCTGGGGTCATCGAGACACTCTGCACCCCGTCGGGCCTGGGGATCCGCAACGACTCAGGCTACGGCACAGGCGACACCGTTCCCACGAACTACGACCCTCTGATCTCCAAGCTCGTCACCTGGGGGCCCGACCGCTCGACGGCCATCGCGCGGATGCGTGTTGCGCTGCAGGACACCATCGTCACGGGCATACGCACGAACATCCCCTTTCATCTGCGAGTCATGGAGGACCTGCGGTTCACCAGTGGTGACTACACCACCAACTTCCTCCCTGAAATGCTCGAGAGAGGCGAGTCGCTCGAGCCGACCACGACTCCAGAGATGGAACGCATCGCGATCCTCGCCGCTGCGATCTACGAACACGTCGCCCCCAGCATGGGCAGCCAGAGCACTGTGGCCACCCACAAGCGCAACGGGAAGCTGAGCCCGTGGAGAGTCTACAGTCGCCTCAAGAGGCTCTCTCGCACTTGAGCCTTCCGCCGCACTCCTGAGCCTGACTACGGCCTTCAACACTCAGGAACACCTCACCCACCGACCAGTGTCCAGCGAAGACTCTCAATGAAACACACCTACCACATCATGGGGAAATCCCCTCGGAAGATAGAGGTCGAGCAGGTCGGCGCAGGTCCCATGCAATCTGGGGATTTTCGGCTCACGCTCGATGGTGCCGAAGAGCGTTGCAGCGCCACTTGGACGGCGAACCGCGTGAAGTTGGTGATCGGTCACCGGGTCCACGACTGCTATGTGGATCATGTGGAAGGCAGCTACACGGTTCACATCGACGGCCGACGGATCCCGGTCGATCTGTTGTCCGACTCCCAACTCCGGCGCCGCAACGCCACGGGGGCCGACACCTCAGATGGCTCTCCGCTCGTGACCTCGCCGATGATCGGCAAAGTGGTCGAAGTGCACGTCTCGATCGGCGACACAGTGAAGGTTGGCGACGGCCTCCTCGTCATTGAGGCCATGAAGATGGAGAACGAGATTGTGGCGAGGCGCTCGGGACGGATCGAAGCCATCCGAGTGGAGCCGGGCGACAAGGTGGAGATGGGCAAGCCGCTGATCCGGTTTGCCGAAAGCGAAGGATAGGGCGACGAGCGCTTCGAGTGCGCCAGCTCATCGATCGAAGGGGTATGTGAGCGCGGCGTAACCCACCACGTTGGGGCGCGGCGCCTAGCGGTCAGCGGCCCTGGCATCAGCAATTCCTGTCCCGCGCCGAGCGGCGGGTCTGCAGAGGAGGACAAGATGGGACGTGACAACAGTGACAAGACCGATGTGCTTGACGTCGCGCTCGGCGATTGGCGCGAGAAGACCCTCAGTCCCCACGAAGCCCGTTTCAAGCCACGCGCAGAGACCTACAAGACCACCGGCGGGTTCGCCATCCCACCGTTGGCGACCCCAACCCACCAGGACTATCTAGAGAGCCAGGGGTTCCCAGGTGAGTACCCCTACACCCGAGGCGTGCAGGCGAACATGTATCGAGGGCGCCTCTGGACGATGCGACAGTATGCGGGTTTCGGCACCGCAGCGGCCTCGAACGAGCGCTACAAATACCTCCTCGAGCAAGGCCAGACCGGCTTGTCAGTCGCCTTCGACCTGCCCACCCAGATGGGTTACGACTCGGACAATCCGAGAGCCTTCGGAGAGGTTGGCAAGGTCGGCGTCGCCATCGACAGCATCGCCGACATGGAGACCCTGCTGGACGGTCTTCCCCTGGACAAGATCTCCACGTCGATGACCATCAACTCCACAGCCTCCACGCTCCTGGCGCTCTATATCGCCGTGGCGGACAGCAGAGGGGCATCGCGCAAGCGCCTCGCGGGGACGGTTCAGAACGACATCCTCAAGGAGTACATCGCGCGAGGCACTTATGTGTATCCCCCTCGCCCATCGATGCGGCTGATCACCGACATGTTCGACTTTTGCTCGGCAGAGGTCCCCCGCTGGAACACCATCTCCATCAGCGGTTACCACATCCGGGAGGCCGGTTCGAACGCGGTCCAAGAGGTGGCGTTCACCCTCGCCAACGGGCTCGCCTATGTGCAAGCGGCCGTCGACACTGGTCTCGACGTCGATCAATTTGCCCAACGCCTGAGTTTCTTCTTCAACGTCCACAACAACTTCCTCGAAGAGATCGCGAAGTTCAGGGCGGCTAGGCGACTCTGGGCGCGGCTCATGAAGGAGCGCTTCGCACCCAAAGACGAGCGCAGTATGCAGCTGCGCTTCCACACGCAGACCGCTGGCAGCACGCTAACCGCGCAGCAGCCCGAGGTGAACGTGGTTCGTGTCGCGCTCCAGGCGCTCGCTGCGGTCCTTGGCGGCACACAATCGCTGCACACCAACTCGAAAGACGAGGCGCTCGCCTTGCCTTCGGAAGCTTCGGCGCTGCTCGCCCTGAGAACCCAGCAGGTGATCGGGTACGAGTCTGGAGTGGCCGATTGGGTCGACCCTCTCGGAGGCAGTTATGCCATCGAGAGGATGACCGACCAGATCGAAGAGCAAGCCATGGCCTATATCGAGCGCATCGACGCGCTCGGAGGTGCGGTCGCGGCCATCGAGCAGGGCTTCCAGCACTCCGAGATTCAGGAGGAGGCCTACTCCCACCAGCTCGCCGTCGAGAACGGGGATACGGTTGTTGTTGGCGTCAACAAATTCGTGCAAGAAGAGGTTGGACGCGCCGATTTGCTGCGCATCGATCGCCGGGTCCAAGAGGGACAGATCGCTCGGCTGCGGGCGTTCAAGGCCGCGCGAGCCGAACAGCCTCTGGCCGCAGCGCTGCGGAAGGTAAGGGAGGCTGCCCACGCTTCGGACAACCTCATGCCGCTGATGATCGACGCGGTGAAGGCCAAGGCGACCTTGGGGGAGATCGCGGACGTCCTGCGAGAGGTCTTTGGGGTCTATGTCGCTGGACAGCGAATATGAGCGACGACGAAGGCGGGGGCTTAGTCAAGAGGGCAGCTGAAGGTCTCGCTTTGCGCGGGCGGGGGGCGGTGGGCCGACTTGGGGAGACTCGCGAGCAGCTCGCGGCGCTGGCGGTGGCCGTCGCCAAGAAGCTCTTCGAGCTCTCTGGGCAACCGGTCGTGCACCTGCTCGAAAGGCTCGTTGACGCGATGGTCGCCAGCGACGTGGCGGCGCAGGAGCTGGCGTTGTTCATCGAGCAGCTCCGGGAGAAACGAGGCAACTCCCACATCGTCGCTGCTCTGATTCGCCACAATTTGCTTCTCAATGGGACCTTCTTGGCCCTCATCGAGCCCCTTCTGAGCAAGGGCATCGACCCTCCCAAACTTTCGACCAAGGCCGTCGAGCGTGGGCGCGCCACGATGCGGGCGTTGATCCTGGAGCTGCTTGGCAGGGGCGAGGCCGTGGACGTCCAGGAAAAGGCGGCGTTGGACGCCATCGACGAGTCTGAGTTTCCGGAGCTTTGTCCCACCGTTTGGGAATGGCTCCAGGGATGTTCGACCGAAGTGGAGGACGGCCGATTTTTGATGAACTCGTATTTGCTATTCGTCCAAAGCGCGTTGCTCAAAACCGCCCTGTCCGAAGTGAAAAAGCCCCTACCTTCTGCGATGTTCGGTCGCCACGATCCGGAACGGCCCAAATAGTGCCGAACTTATCTGTTGAAAAGTCGGCACAAGATGACCAGTATTAGCGGCACAGCCACGCCCGAACCCGATGTCTTCAACGAGTCACCTCGTCGTGGGATGAGTGCGACTTCGCTCAGCATCACCTCGCGCTAGCCCATGCTCCGCCGACCTGAGAAGGCGACCGACAGCGGCTCATGCGGGCGTCTGGACTTGCCACACGGATTGAGATCCCTCCAAGCGGCCGGATTTGACGAGAGTCAATTGGCGTTTGGCTTGGGGGGGGCGCGCGTACCCCGGTTTCACCCTGGGAGGGCAGTCATGACAACCGGAACGAGCACTCGTTGGGCTGTCTATGTGTTGTTTTGGGCGCTCGCAATCGCGGTGTTGTTCGACGTCGTCTATTTGGATCAAGTCTCGCGATCGAGGGATGGGCAGGCAGCAGAACACCTCAACGCCATCTCGGAAATCGAAGCGGGTATTGATATGGCTGGAGCGGTTGGCGTCTCTGAGCGGTCAGCAGAGATCCACCTTTCCCGAGCCGGTCTAGGCCTTGCGGAGCTGATTGACGAACGAAAGCAGAGCTTCATCGTCGCCGCGATGCTGCGCGAGTCGTTTGTCGCACTGCACCTCAATGTCGACCGCAAGGCTCGGATCAACGTGTCAATGGCTTGGCTAACCCGAGTCAGACTGCTGCTGCAACAGCGCCTCGAGGTCTGCAGCAGAGAGACTCGAGGGACGCGCGATGTCCTCTTGGTGATTGTCCTCACCTTGCTCGTTGGCTCTGTGGTTGGTTTCATCGCCCACACTCGTCTGCAGCGCCAGAGGCTCTCTGCGGCAGAGCTGCGAAAGGCAGACGCGGAGAAGACGGCTCGCCATCTTAGCGCGCTGCTGGAGGAGCTCCACGACGGCGTCATCCAAACTGACCATGAAGGCCGTGTCCGTCACGCGAACTCCATCGCGAGGCGCCTGGTCCATGCTGCCGAGGGAATCGAAGGGCGAGCGCTGGGAACCGTTCTCAAGAGCCTCGAACTCGACGACGAGACGTTGCAGGTGCTTTCCGAGCCGTCTCACCAAACCAGCACCCCTCGAGAGGTGCGTGTGTCCACCTCAGATGGGCGACACACAGATCTATTAGTGTCGACCCACACCATCGGAGAGCCTGGCAAAAGCGGCACCGAACATATGGTCGTCATGCGCGACATCAGCGAGCACAAGACCACGCAAGCCAAGCTCCGTGACGCGCTGGACTTTCAACAGTCCGTCATTGACTCCATCGACGACCCTTTGATGGTGATTGGATTGAACCACGAGGTCTTGATGGTCAACGAGCGAGCGAAGCTCGATTCCAACTGGTCGGAGAGACGTCCCAGCCATTGCTATGAGGTCTTCCACGACAACGCGAAGCCTTGTTGTGGTGAGCTCCATCCTTGTCCTTTGGAGAACGTGGTGCGGACCGGGACGCCCATGCGCGTCGTGCACGAACACATCTCCACAGGGGGATCGAGCTTTGTCCAAATCATTGGCTCACCGCTCTTCGCCGACGCAGGCCGGCTGGTGGGGATGGTCGAATTCAGCCATGACGTGACCTCGCACATCGCGACCGAGCGCGACTTGCGCGCCAAAGCAAGGCTACACCGCTACCAGGCCACCCACGATTCCCTCACCCGCATTCCTAATAGGTGGCTCCTGGAGTCTCACCTCTCCACGGTGATCGAACGCAATCCGCACGACGAGATCACGGCGATCCTCTTCATCGACCTCGACGACTTCAAGTCCGTCAACGACCAGTATGGGCATTGCGTGGGCGACGATGTCTTGATGAAGGTCGCGGAGCGGCTCACGAGCTGCCTGCGTCGAACTGACGTGGTCGGCCGCATTGGTGGTGACGAGTTCGTCTTTGTCCTCAGTGGGATTCAGGACCCAGAGGAGAGCCAGGTTGTCGCTCGCAAGATCCTGCGAGCCATCTCCGAGCCGATCTGCGTCGGTGCCAAACGCATCACGCTCTCCGCCAGCATCGGCATCGCCACAACAGAGGACGACCCCCGCGAGAGCACCATCCTCCTACGCCGCGCCGACGTCGCTATGTACAAGGCGAAGGAGAAAGGGAAGAACCAATTCTTCGTCTATGTGAATCCAGAGGCGACACGCCACTGAATATTGGTCGTGAAAAGCCCATTAATACGGCTCATTCGAGCACGACCACTAAGCTGTACGGGTCCAAGGTCGAACCGAAGAAATGTTGGACACTCAGGTACACCGTTTCGTCGACGGCGCTGCTGGGCTGCTCCAAGTAGCTGAACCCGGCTTCGCCGTCGAACACACTGCTCTGCAGCAATGCTGCGGTAGAGTCCAAGAGGCTGAGCTCGGTGTAGACGAAGACCGGTGTGCCTCCCCAGGTCGTGTAGGCGCGGAGTTTTCGACCGGCCGGGATCAAGAGTGTGTAGGTGTCTACGTCCAGCCCGTCAGCGAGCGAGCCCACGAGGCGCATTGGGAAGGGCCCGGTCAACGACTGCGCCGAGCTCGGGGAGCTGTTATCTCCAGTGGCTTCCAGTCTAGCGGTCGGCGTGAGCTCAGAAACCGAGAGGTCGTAGGCGAAGGCAGTAGGGAAGGTGCTGAGATAGTCTTCCACGACGATCAGGACGTCCAACGGCTGGGCGTTGAATCTTCCGAAGCCCTCGGCATTGAAGACATCCGCGAGGTAAGTACCGCTCGAACGGTCGTAGAACGTGAGGTTGGGGGTGAAGCTGCTGTCGCTCTCCTCGAGGTCGAGATCGAGCACCGAACCCGCGGCGAACTGGCCACTGTAGTAGCGTTTGGGGGTCGCGGTGTCGAGAAAAGTGCTCTCCGAGAACGGGGAGGCGAGGGCCGTGATGGTTGGCGTCTCGATGTGGACTGTGTGGTCAAAGCCCGCCCCCCCCCCACCACCCGAATCCCGCACCTCAACGAGCAGTCGCTGAGCCGCATTGCTCATGTAGAACAGTGGGCCGCGAGACGAGTAATCGACCGAGTAGAAGTGGGTGGCCTCGTAAAGTGTGATTGTCGGGAGCAAACTCCCACCGCCATTGTCGGTGGTGACCTCGATGGCCTGGGCCTTGGACACCTCCAGCCAGAGGTAGAACCCCGTGCCTTGAGTGGGCAGCGTGCCCGCAGCCACGACAGGCAACGTGTCGTACAACGTGGGGACGACCGACTGGATGCCGATCAACACGGAACCACCCGCCGCGCTTCGATTGAGCACCCGGAAGATGATGTCTCGAGAAGCGCCGCTCTCGTTCGGCCAGAAGAGCCGAGAGGAGTAGTCGTCGACGACGAGGGGCGTCATGGTTCCGGGATCGAGAAACGCCAGATCCGTGCTGAAGGACTTGGTTCCGAGCTGCGCAGCCAACAGCTCTCCGTCCGGCAGGGCGAAGGAGTAGTAGATCGCCTCACCGCCAGCGAGGTTCACGGTCTCTGAGAAGGGCAACGTCGCGGCGACGGTCGGGAGGTCTCGGACCTCGAGAGCAAAGCCAACGCCGAGGCCTCCAGCTCCATCCTGAACTCCCAGATCGATCCAAACATCGCTTGCGGTGGGGCTCGCGATTGGTAAGGAGAGGCCCACAGTTTCGCCCAGCAGCCGCCTAGTCTGAGGGTCGTACACCCGAATCACCGGCGAGCTCGGCAAGGTTGCCCCGCCGAGGCGAACCTCCTGCGGCACGTTGGCGGGAAGGCTGACCTCGTAGAGAGCGTGCGCCCCCTTCGGGTCGAAGACGCCCGACTGATTCAGTGGTGTCGCGCCGAGCGGTGTGGGTGTCGGCGTCGTCAGTTCGACCTTGATCTGGTAGCCGTACCCAACCCCGCCGACGTCTCCTCCGAGTCGGTTCTGGTTGTCGCGCACGCGGATGGCATAGGGCCTCGATTCTGTGGCCAGCAGCTCGAGGAGCGGCCCATCGTTCCATAGCCAGCGAGAGAAATAGCCATCATAGACGCCGAGCTCGAGATAGGGCTGCATGAGTGAATCCGGTGTGATCGTCACACGAATCCGCTGCCCAGCCTGCGCAAAGAACGTGAAGAAGTCGTCGTCGGTGGCGCTGCCTGGTCGGTCGTCGATGCGGGCGGGAACGGGGGGGCCGGCCGCCAAAGGGCTCGCGTCTGTGACCGAATCATTGCTTTCGAGCTCGCCCAAGATCTCCTCTTCACTGGCAATGACGGTGACGGTGTTCACCTGCCACGTGTAGTGGAAGTCTTCGATGAACCATACGGACGAATTGGGTCCTGGAGGGGCGATAAGCTCGACACGGCCGGTGTCCTGCACGTCGTCGGTGGTGTTCTGAGCTAGGTAGGCATGGGTCGCTGGGTCCCAGACGATGAGCGCCGGTTCGTGAACCGCATAGTCCACCAATGGAGCGGACGAAGCCTCGGCTCGGATCATCGAACTGGCCCCGCGGTCCATTCTCGAGAAGCGCACGCGCTTATCGTTCCCACCGCTATAAGCCAAAGGGAAACTCCCCTCGTCGAGGACCTCGATCGGAACTGTGTAGAAGCTCGCGCGATAGGTGTAAGTCGGTCCGCCGACGTTGCTGGGGATCGCCTGATAGTTCAGCAGATCGTAGACTCCCAGGAAATAGGTCCCGGTCTCGGTGACAAAGAACTCCCTGAAGTCGCTGGTCCCGTTGGGCGTGAACATCGCGCGGAGAAAGGAAGGAACGCTGTCTCCGGAGATATCGAGAGAGCAAAAGCAGTCCGAATCTTCGACGTCGAGATCGACACGGATGAGCTGCCCCGCCTCGGCTTCGAACCGAAAGAAATCGATGTCGTCGGTGTCGGTGAATTCGCCGATAGTCCCCGCCACCGTGAAGGGCAGGGTCATGATTGGTAAGTCCTGACTTGGGTAGTCGTTCGGCTCCGCTTCTTGGACCGCGACGCAGGCGAGGGGGTTGTCGGTCGGATCGAAAAGATTCGGACAACCGTCGCAAACATCCCCCAACCCGTCCGAGTCTTGGTCGAGCTGGTCGCTGTTGGGCACCGTTGGGCAGTTGTCATCGCCGTCAGCAACCAAGTCTCCGTCTTGATCATCTAAGTTGGGCAGTTCATCGGGAACCTCGACGAGGTCGAGCTCACTGTCGACCAAGTCCACGCCTTCGGCGCTGTCTTGCGGGTCGGTCGTGTCGTCGATCTCCGACTCGTCAGCGACATCGATCTCCTCGTCCGCCGGAAGGTCTTCGAGGGTCTCGACCGCATCGATGGCGCTGTCACCGTCTTTCTGCCGACTTCCCTCGTCATCACAACCAGTCGCCGCGAGCAATAGGGCGACGCTCACGCTGAGCACAAGTACAGGAAGTCCACGGGTCATGAGCCTATCTCCACAATGGTCACAGTCTCGTCGAGAAGAGACGTTCGCGGGTCTTTGCTCGAGCGCCAACCCATCCAGCCTATCATTGCTAGCCGACACGCCGCTTTGAAGCAACCAAGGTCGTCTCGAACACCCTCGAGGTCGAGGCGTTGAGCCTCGAACGCCAACTGGCTCTTCCTCACGGCGACGAACTGTGATAGGCAAGCTTCTTTCCTGCGCCGCGTTTGGCGGAGGTGGGAGAAGCAGGAGAGCTTCGCGCGGCCTCGCAAGGGGCTCGTGACATTCTCGGCTGCGTGCATTCACTCAAACGTCCGTTCGCTCCAGCGACTCGAACCGACAAGGATTGATGGTATCTGATGGTGATTCAACGAAAACCCATGACTCCAATCGGTTACATGAAACTCAAGGCTGAGCTTCAGGAGCTTCGGGAGGTCAAGATCCCAGCCAACGTCAGAGCCATTGAGGAAGCCCGAGCCCACGGCGACCTCTCCGAAAACGCCGAGTACAAGTACGCGAAAGAGCAGCAAGGCTTCATCCGAGGGCGTGAGACCGAGCTCTCAGGTCTGCTTGCCGTTGCAGAGGTGATCGACCCTGCCAGCCTGTCGGGCGATCGGATCATGTTTGGAGCTACGGTTCGGCTGATGGACCTCGACAACGACGCCGAGGTGACCTACACGCTCGTCGGCGAGAACGAGTCCGAGGTGGTCAAGGGCCGCATCTCGATCACCAGTCCTATCGCGCGCGGCCTCATCGGCCGCAACGCTGGGGACGAGGTGTCCATCGTGACGCCCAAAGGCCCGCGGGTCTTCGAGGTCGTTGATGTCCAGTTCCTACCTTGCGACAGCTGGACCTAATCAGCCTCGAACTCGCTCGACGGAGTAGACGCCGGGTATCCGCGCGAGTGTCTTGATGGCGGTCTGCAGCTGTTTGATGTCTTTGACCAAGACCTCAAAGGTGTTGACCGCCCGCTTATCCTCCGTCGTTCGGCAGTGCGCCTGCGTGATGTTGATGCCCATCACAGAGAACGACTGAGAGATGTTCGAGAGCATTCCAGGTCGATCGGCGCAGACCACGCGGACGTTGACCGCCCTCTTGGCTTCGGCTGGGGTGGTGCTCTTGATATCCCAGTAGCAGTCCACCTGTCGCTCGGGCTCCAGAAGGGCGCTCTTGGTGCAGTCTGCGGCGTGGACCGTGACCCCTCGGCCTCTGGTCACGAAGCCTATGATAGGCTCCCCTGGAACGGGTGCGCAGCACTTGGCGAAGCGCACCATCATGTCCTCGACGCCATCGACGTTGATGCCGGTCTTGGAGCGTCCGCGCAGCCGGTCCATCAGCTTGCCGAAGCGCCCTTCTTCCTGGACAGTGGGCTCTTTCCCTTCCTCTTCTGGTGGCGCAAACTTGGCGGCCACGGTCTCTGGCTGCAGCTTCCCGAGTCCGACGTTGACTTGGATCTCGTCACCGTTCGCGCATTTGAGCGAGCGCGCGATCTTCTCCAACTCGCCGGCTTTCTCGAGCTTCGCCAAATTCAGGCCGTAGCGCCGGAACGTTTTCTCGAGCAGTTGCCGCCCGATTTGTTGGCTGCGTCCCCGCTGTTCCTTGCGAACCACCTGGCGGATCTTGGTGCGCGCCCTCGAGCTGACCACAAACTGCAGCCAGTCCTGCTTCGGCCGCTGGTTCGCGCTCGTGATGATCTCGATGATGTCGCCGTTCTGCAGTTGGTGCCGCAGCGGCACGAGCTGGCCGTTGACGCGGGCTCCCGCGCAATGATGGCCAACTTCCGTGTGCACGGCGTACGCGAAGTCCAGCGGTGTCGACCCCTTGGGGAAGCTGCGAACCTCACCTTTAGGCGTAAAGACGTACACCTCGTCGGCGAAGAGATCGATCTTGACCGTCTCGAGAAACTCTTTGGGGTCGGTCAGATCCTGCTGCCACTCGACGAGTTGCCTCAACCAGGCGAACTTCTTCTCGTCATCTCCAGGAGTGATGCGCCCTTCCTTGTACATCCAGTGGGCCGCGATCCCTTCCTCTGCGACCCGATGCATCTCGCGGGTTCGGATCTGGACCTCGATACGCTCTTGGTAAGGCCCAATCACGCTGGTGTGGAGGGACTGATACATATTCGGCTTGGGGATCGCGATGTAATCCTTGAACCGGCCGGGAATCGGCTTCCAGTGGTTGTGGATGATCCCCAGCGCCTCGTAGCACTGAGGCACACTGTCGACCATCACCCGGAAGGCGAGCATGTCGTGGACCTGGCCGATCTCGACGTTGCTGCGCTTCATCTTCGTGTAGACCGAGTAGATGTGCTTGGGACGTCCCTGCAACTCGAAGTCCTTGAGCCCAGCGTCGGCCAGGACTCGGTGCAGGATCTGCAACACCTCCTCGATGTAGCCTTGACGCTCCTCTTGGGTCTTGGCGATCTTCGCGATGAGGTCCGCGGACTCTTCGGGATGCAGGTAGCGCAGCGCCAGGTCTTGAAGCTCGACCTTGATCCAGCTGATCCCTAGGCGATTGGCCAGCGGTGCATAGATGTCGAGCGTCTCTTGTGAGATGTCCTGCTGCTTCTTCTCCGGCATGTGCTCCAGAGTCCTCATGTTGTGGACTCGGTCGCAGAGCTTCACGAGAATCACGCGCAGGTCGCGGCTCATGGCCACGATCATTTTTCGGAAACTCTCGGCTTGCCGCTCTTCTCGCGTGTTGAAGGTCAGCTTGCTCAGTTTGGTCAGGCCATCGACGAGAAACGCCACTTCCTCACCGAAGTGTTCTTTCAACTCTTCGAGAGTGGTACTGGTGTCCTCCACGACGTCATGCAGCAGGCTGGCGCAGAGGCTCGCCACATCGAGCTTGAGCTCGGCGACGATCTCAGTGACCTCGATCGGGTGAATGATGTAGGGCTCGCCGGACTTGCGGAACTGCCCTTCATGGCACTTCACTGCAAACTCGAACGCGCTGCGAAGCGTGACGATATCGGGCGCCGGATGGTAGCTGCAGACCTTGTCCTTGAGCCGATCAAAGCGCTGCTGAAGCGAAAAGGTTAGCCCTTTCGGCTCGCCCGCGACTATCGAATCGCTTGTAGACCCTGATGTGTTCATCGGGCAGTCGCCAGCCTACTCGCAATCCAGCGTAGCAGTGTCGTTCCCAACGCACCCCGCTGGCAGAGCGGCCATGCTACACTCGCCGAGGATTTCGAGTCAACTTCCGGCCATGATAGGCTAGTCGCCTCGACTTGACCGACGTGAAGATCCTGAGAGTGCTATTTTGCGACGGATTTGCAGATGAAATCGCGCATGACGGCCAGCTCTTTGTCCGTGGTCCTGAATTCGGTGAGCTTGCCATACCAATGACAAGCCTTCTCTGGGTTCTGCAGTTGTCGCTCGTACATGTAAGCCAGATGTTCGACGGATTGCTCTGCATCTGGGTACTTCGCCACATACAGCTCATAAAGCTCTGCAGCCTTGGCGTATTCCCCGGAGCCGTAGAGCGCCGCCGCGTAGCCGAGGTGGGCAGCCGTGTTGTCGGCATCAATCCCATAGGCGGCCTCGAACTGCACCAATGCCGACTCGTAGTCGAGGAAGGACAGGTAAATCGCGCCAAGATTCAGACGTGAGTCCAAGTGGTTGGGATGGTTCGCACCGGCCGCTTCGAAGAGCTCCACAGCCTGGGGGACCTTGTCCTGTTGGAAGGCGATCAAGCCCAGAAGGTTCAACACTTCGGCACTCGTGGGGTCGGCCTCTTTGGCGCGATCCAAGACGTACTGCGCCAACGCGACCTTCTTCTGTGAAAGGGAAATGACGCCGAGCGTGTAAAGCGCCGCGACGTTCTCCGAATCGATGGTCAGCACCTCTTTCGCCATTCGCTCGGCCTGCACCATGTCACCTTTCTCGAGGTAAGCGATCGACATGTCGTTCATGGCCTCGAGATTGTTGATGTCGCGGGAAAGCGCGTTGCGGAAGCTCTCGATGGCGCCTGCGGTGTTGCCAGAGGCGAGCAAAGCACGTCCGTAGGCGATGAAGACTGCCGGATCTTCGGGGCTGATCTCCTTGGCTTTAGAGTACTTCTCGGTCGCGAGCGCGTAGTCGCCCTGCTTTTCGGCGATCAACCCGAGATTCAAGGTGCTCTCGACGTGGTTCGGGTCGCGTTGGATGGCGTTCTCGAAGCGAGCCTTCGCCGAGTCGTAGTCCGGAATGTCAGACTCGAGGAATCCGACTCCATCGATGAACCACTCGTCTGCCGTCTTGGTCATGACCGGGTCGACCTTGACGACTTCCTTCTTGAGCGGGTCCTCGACGACTGGAGGCGGGCCACAAGCCGCCAACATTAGACCCATGAGCACCAACAACAACGTCACGTTTCGACGATTCTGAGTGGTAGCAACCAACTTCTTCCTCCGCACACACCCCAAGAGTCTGGGGGATTGATTCACCGTGGTTTCACCGCACCACACCAAGGGGTCAGCTCGCTCCCGGGCTGGCCTCAGGGCTCTCATCGACGGGCTCCTGCGCGGCCCCATCTTCTTTGGGAAGCTCGGCCGGCACGACATCCTTCTGACCGCGTGCGGCGGCGCCCAAGACGAACTTGCCTTCCAGCACCATGTTCGACGAGTGCTCGGTTGCGACGCCCTTCTCGTTGGTCACGGGGAAGGAGGTCGGGACCAACTCGGACATTCGCGCCGCGCTCTGACGGCTCCATCGGTTGTAGACCTTCAGCTGGTGGGCGAGGTTGAGGGCGAACTCGAAGCCCTTGATGGCCTGGTCCTCTGCTGGGTAGATGAGCTCGTCTTCGAGCCATGCGGTGTACTCGTCCTGTGCGTCTTGATCGCCTTGCAGTTCATCCGGAATGGGGAGCGCACGCAGGGCGTCGCGGAAGTCGATCGCCATCTCTCCGATCAAGAACGAAGCCGCCGCCGACCAACGAGCGACCTTCAGCTCAGTCACCGCACGGAAAGCCGTCTCAGCCGTGGCCAACGCGGCAGCCTTCTCGGGGATGCGCTTGCGCAGGACCCTTACCGGGAACTCCAGTTGAATGGCCTTGAAGTCGTCGTAGAGCCGCTCAGCCATCATGAAGCGCATCTCGGCGATCAAGGTCAGGGAGGGCTCGAGCTCCTCGGGGGTCATGGTCGGGATAATCTTCTCGATCTTCGCGAATTCCTTCTCCTGCGACCGCTGCCAGCCCTTTTGATTGCCGCCTTGCATGGCCTTGGCAATCTCGAGGTGGGCATAGATGTTCACCGATTTGTTCTCGGGGTACTGCTCGAGGTAGGTCGTAAACTGCGCGATCGCTTCGTCGTAGCGTTTGGCCTTGATGTAGATTTCGGCGAGGTGGAACACCGTTCCTTCTTGTGACACGAGCAGCGACGCATCGCTTAGCTTTTCGGCATCTTTGGGGTGAGCGTTGGGGCGCAGATATCCACCCTCATATTTGTAGACGTCGCCCTTCTTGTCAGGGTTTAGGGTCAGGTAGCGGCGGGCGTCAGCGACGGCGAGGTCGTATTGCTCGAGGCCTTCGCGAATCTGAACGGCGTTGAACAGGGCGACGAACGCGTTGGTCTGGTTTGCCTTCTTGAGGTCGACGCCCTCACCCTCTTGGTCGTCCGCCTTCTTTTCGACCTTCTTTTCGACCTTCTTCTCGCCCTTCTTCGCCTTGACCTTCTTGTCGCCGCTAGCG
>Ga0210044_10001983_pt1 | contig 30995 bp, 30 predicted proteins | sample CryGey13umfilter_2_FD_183959 | JGI IMG/M metagenome (GOLD analysis project Ga0210044, IMG submission 183959) | Groundwater microbial communities from aquifer in Utah, USA - Crystal Geyser 4/9/14 3 um filter (SPAdes) (version 2) | ecosystem: Environmental > Aquatic > Deep subsurface >...
AAACGGCACCATCCCGGCAGGCGTAACGGATGATGCAGATGACGGGGGCGGCATTTCAGAGCCAAGTAGCCGGCAAAAAAACCGCTACGGACCCCACGAGCCACACCCCCGTCAGCTCCCCATGCCATCCTCCCAACTGCCCACCGTCATCTACACAATTCAGAAGATAGACCCCGTCCGTTCCTATTGCGCGACCCAGCCGCCGTCCATGTTCCAGGCCGCGCCACGCACCTGGTTGGCCGCATCGCTGCACAGGAATACCGCCAGCGCGGCCAACTGCTCTACGGTCACGAATTCGCCGCTCGGCTGCTTCTCCGTGACGATCGCCTGTTTGGCCGCGTCGTTCGAAACCCCATCCCTTTGTGCGCGGGCATCGATCTGCTTCTGCACCAGCGGCGTCATCGTCCATCCCGGGCAGATCGCATTGCAGGTGACACCGGTCCGCGCAGTCTCCAGCGCGGTGACCTTGGTGAAGCCGACCAGGCCGTGCTTCGCCGCGATGTAGGCCCCCTTCTGCACGGATGCGACCAGGCCGTGGGTCGAGGCGATGTTGATGATGCGGCCCCAGTTCCGCTTTTTCATCATCGGCAGTGCAAGGCGGGTCGTATGGAACGCCGCGCACAGATTGATCGCGATGATGGCGTCCCACTTGTCGACCGGAAAATCCTCGATGTTCGCGACGTGCTGGATGCCGGCGTTGTTGACGAGTACATCGACGGCGCCGAACCGGTCCGCCGCGAATCGCATCATGGCCTCGATCTCGGCGGGTTTCGACAGGTCGGCGCCGTGATACGCCGCCTGCACGCCGCACCGGTCGGACACTTCCGCCTGAAGCAGGGCGATCGCCGCGGCATCGCCGAAGCCGTTGAACACGACGTTCGCGCCCTGTTCCGCAAGCGCTTTCGCGATGCCGAGGCCGATGCCGGACGTGGAACCCGTCACGAGTGCGGTCTTGTCTCCGAGCATGGTGTTTTGCATGGTGTCCTGTCCGATGGGTTCAGCGCGCGAACGAGCCCGGCAGCCGCATGTCACCAAGGGCAGGGCAGGGTGCGCAGCAGAACCGCACTATACTGCGCGCGGACGACAACGAGGATCGCGCATGCCACGCGGCAACTGGTACGAGCGCAATGTGCTTCCCTGGCTGATCGACTTCGCCTGCGGGATGAAGCCGATCGGCCGGCAGCGGATGAAGGTGATCCCGCAGGCGCAGGGGCGCGTGCTGGAGATCGGCATCGGCACCGGGCTGAATCTGCCCTTCTACGATGCCGGCCGCGTGCGCGGCATCGTCGGCGTGGAGCCACAGCTTCGCATGCACCGCCTGGCGCTCGCGCGCAGCCGAGCCGCGAGGCTGCCGGTGGAGCTGATCGGGCTTTCCGCCGAGAAGCTGCCGCTGGCCGACGCGGTCTTCGACACCGTGGTCAGCACCTACACGCTGTGCACCATCCCGGATCCGGTGGCGGCGCTGCGCGAAGTGCGCCGCGTGCTCATGCCCGGCGGCAGGCTGCTGTTTTCCGAACATGGGCGCGCGCCGGACGCGAACGTGCTGAAGTGGCAGTCACGACTGCAGCCGTACTGGTGCAGGGTGTCCGGCGGCTGCATGCTCGACCGCGACATTCCGGCAATCCTGAAGGAAGCCGGCTTCGACCCGCAGGTGCAGTCCATGTACCTCCCCGGCCCGAGGATCGTGTCCTACCACTACTGGGGGGAGGCGGTGGCGGCTTGACTCGGGGGTAGGTGTATGGGGTCAGACACGATTATTATCTTTGCTCGTCCCCTTCGACGTTGCCTGGCGTTGATTCATGGTTTCGTTCTGTTCGGTGAAACGCTCGCTTCTCGGTGTTCCGCCTTTGTGGTTCGATGCGCGGACAGCCTTGTCATTCCAGCCTGATCTTGGTGCCCTGCGCAGTTTCCGGTGGGCACGAAATCGTGTCTGACCCCATTAGCGGAGAAGTCGGCGCTGCGCGAGAGGGCCGCGAGCAGATCGAGCACGCGGCTGCTGTCGGGCTGCCTCATCTCGGCGCGATAGCGCCTGAAGAAACTGCGCACTGCGCGCTCATCCGCGGCCGCCCTCGCGGCCTTGAGCAAGGCTTCGCTCGGAGCGAGATTGGGCAGCCACACGTCATAGAGATCGCGCGAGGCGAATTCGCTTTTCGGTACGCCGCGAGGCGGGCGGCGCACCGTGCCGATGCGCAGACCTTCGCCCGCCGTCCTTTCGGCTCCGAGTCGTACGATGCGTACCGCCATGGAAACCTCCCTCTCGCTAGCGCCCGAAAATCCCCCTGACCGCCTTGCCGATGCCTGCGGCCGCGCCGCCGGCCGCCTCGACACCCTTCCTTCCAATTCCGCCGGCGGCCTTGGCCAGTCCCTCCACGCTGACGCCCAGCACATCGCCGAGCGAGGATGCGACTCTGGTGAACAAGCCTTCGTTCAGTTTGAAGTTCGGGTCGTCCAGCTTTCCGTCGAGGACGAACCTGACGGTGATCCTGTCGTGGCTGTCCTTCATGAGACCGACCACCGCAGCGCGCGGCATGCCCATGAAGGTGCCGCCCGATTCGAGTTCCAGGCCGTTGAGCGTCAGCGAACCCGGCGCGTGAAGGTGATTGGCCTTGACGGTGGATTGCAGGTCGAGGTCGAGCGTGCCCTTCCGGACGCCGGTTTCGGACGCCTTGAGCAGATAGGGCTGCAGGGCGACGAGATCGACGCCGCGCAGGGTGTTGCGGAGTTCGGAATCCCTGCTGGCGAACGCCATCCAGCCGTCGATCCGAATCTTGCCGTCGCTCCGGACGCCCTTCAGCACACCGTCGAGATGCAGCTTCGACCGGGCCCCGGGATCGGGCAGATGGAGGTCGGTGACTCTCGCCTGGAGCTGCTCCAGGCGGATCCTGTGCGGGGGTTTCCTCACGGTGGCATCGAAGAATTCGAGGACGCCGTCTTTCAGCTCGATGGCGCCGATGCCCACCTCGGCTCCCTTCCCCGTGCCGTCATCCTTCTTATCGAGCAGACTGGGCACGATGTGCAGTTTGCCCTCCTTGCTGCGCAGCGCCGAGACGTACGCGCCCTCGACGAAGATGCTGGAGATGTTCACCCTGGCGGAGAGCAGGCCGCGCAGGTCGGGCGCGATGCGGATGCGCTCGGCGCGCAGCGTGTCCGGCGCCGGCCACCCCGGGGGCGCCTTGATGCGCAGCCCGAGCACCTCGACCGCCGTCAGCCCGAGGCGAATTTCGCCGATCTCGCTCTCCGGCCCGAGCGCCTGTTCGACCTTGCCCTTGAGCGCCCTGGCGCCGAAGTACAGCGCGCCGGTGAATAGCACGACGAGACCGACCAGGATTGCGAGGGCGATGACTGTCCAGCGTTGCGGGTTTCGTGCGGCCATGATCGATGCTATTCGCTGATCCGGTACGAGTGCGGGAAGAGCATCTTCGCCCACTGATGGCAGTGTAGCGCGACGAGCGCTGCGCCGGCGCCCGCGTACCGCAAGGCCTCCTCAGGCGGGGCCGAGCCAGGCCAGATCCTCCGCCAGCAGGCGCTCGGTTCGCCGGCGTTCGGCGTCGGTATTCCATCCAGCGCCCGACGTAATGCGGACTGCAGGTGCGTTTCCTGTGCCACAGCTCGACCGCCTTCCGGGCACGCGCGATCCTGCCGCGCGCCGCTCCAGTCGCCCTGCGCCACGAGCAGCGCCATCGCGGCGAGCCACAGGGCGAGACCGGCCCCGCTGTGGGCAGCGAGCCTGCTCCAGGAGAAGCGCACCCAGGACGGGGCGGCGTGTCGTCGTCAATGAGGGCCGGACCGAAACTCCCGCCGGCCGCGCCGTGGCCGCCACCATCGCCCGCAGCACGCCGTTCTTCAGCGCGCGCGAGCCGATGCGGTAAGCCGCGAAGACGACGATGGCGGTGACCGCCAGCTTGACGCCGTAGAGGATGCCGGCCACCGCCGGCACGCTCCCGAAGGCCAGGTAGACCCGGGTCACCGCGATGAGTATGAACACCGAGGGAGCCACGAACAGCGTGCCGGCGGTGATGCCGCACCCAGGTGCGATGCATCATCCAGCCGATGTAGACCGCGAGCTGGGTCGCCTCGGGGCCGGGCAGCAGCATGCAGTAGTTGAGCGCGTGCAGGAAGCGCCGCTCGGAGATCCAGCGGCGGCGCTCCACCAGCTCCTGGTGCATCATCGAAATCTGTCCGGCCGGACCGCCGAAGCTGATGAAGCCGAGCTTCAGCCAGTAGCGGAAGGCTTCGCCGAAGGAAACGGGGGCAGGGGGGTGTTGGCGGTGTCCACGGTCATGTCTCGCAGAAATACGATCAACGGAACTTGGACGGGACACCGTCTGATGGGGAGTCCGTGTTTTCCCCGGTGCTGAATTCCAGCAAATCATGAACGACCGCAGACTGATTTACACCGCCGCCTTTCTGCGCGCGCTCGCCACCGGCATGGCCGGCGTGCTGCTGGGAGTGACTTTGGCGCAGATCGGCTTTTCGGCCGCAGCCATCGGCGTCGTGCTCTCGGCGGGCCTCGCCGGCGCGACGCTGGCGCTGGTGATCGTCACCTGGGCGGGCGACCGCCTCGGGCGGCGGCGCTGCCTGTTCTGGCTGTCGCTGCTGGGCACCGTTGGCGGTCTCGGCGCGGCCTGGGTATCCGGACCACTGGCGATGGCCGCGGCGGCTTTCGTCGGCACGCTGAACGGCATGGGCCGCGACCGCGGCGCGGCGTTGGTGCTGGAGCAGGCCATCCTGCCGGCGACCACCGACGCTGCCGGCCGCACCGGTGCCTTCGCGCGCTACAACGTGCTCACCGACATCGGCCATGCGCTCGGCGCGCCGCTGGCGCTCGCGCTTTCGTCCGCGGCGGAGACCGGCGCCGCCGGCCCGCGCAGGCCGGTGTCGCCGGAGAGCAAAAAGATAATTTGGAAGATATCGGGCCTGTTTGCCATCGATTCCATCGCCGGCGGCTTCCTCGGCTCGGCGCTGCTGTCCTATTTCTTCTTCGAGCGCTTCGCCGTCTCGGCGGCGCTGATCGGCGGCCTGTTCTTCGCCGCGCGCGTGCTCAACGCCCTCTCGCACCTCGGCGCCGCCTGGCTGGCGGAACGCATTGGCCTGGTCAACACCATGGTGTTCACCCACATCCCGTCGAGCGTGCTGCTCGCCGCGGTGGGCTTCGCGCCGAACTTCTGGGTGGCGGCCATCCTCTTCCTGCTGCGCGAGGGCCTGGTGGAGATGGACGTACCGACGCGGCAGTCCTACGTGATGGCGGTGGTCGGGCCGGCGGAACGCACCTACGCCTCGGGCGTGACGCACCTGGTACGCGTGGGCGGCTGGGCGGTGGCGCCTTCCTTCGCCGGCTGGCTGATGCAGGCCGCCTCGCTCGGCGCGCCGCTGTTCATCGGCGCCGGCATGAAGATCGCCTACGACCTGCTGCTGTGGCGCGCCTTCCGCAAGCTCAAGCCGCCGGAGGAGCGGGGATAGATCGAGGGGGGAAGATCGTATATGCCAATCGTATAGTTCATCGAGGAGCCGCCCATGCAAACCGCCAAACTGTTCATCAACGGCCGCAGCCAGGCCGTCAGGCTGACCAAGGATTTCCGCATCGAGGGCGACGAGGTGTTCATCGAGCGCGTCGGCGACGCGGTGGTGCTGTTGCCGCGCAAGGAAGGCTGGAGCACGCTGGAACGGGCGCTCGCCGCTTTCGAGCCGGGTTTCGTCATGCCGGACCCACACGAGCGCCGGATTGACCTATGGATGGAGCCCCATGGCATGCGGTACGCGACTCGCCGGTTGCCGAAACGGCCCGGTTACACTTCCGGAGTCGCCGTCGAAAGTCCTTCACCTCTAAGTGAGTTGCCTGTGCGAACTTCGCGCGCCCGGCACCGCGACTCGTCCGGGGCGAAACCATCGCCGAATTCAAGGAGGCGGACATGCGTCCAGCACGAACCATTCGGGGTAGATGCGCCATCGTTTCCGTAGCATTGCTTGTGATGGCTGGGTGCGCGCAGGCCGAGAGCGTGCGCACCCGGACCGTCGCGACGGGTCTGCAATACCCCTGGAGCGTGGCTTTCCTGCCCGGCGGGCGTTTCCTGGTGACGGAGCGTCCCGGCCGGCTGAGGGTGGTCGCGCCGGACGGCAGGCTCTCGCCGCCCGTGGCCGGACTGCCGGAGATCGCCGCGGGCGGGCAGGGCGGGTTGCTCGATGTGATCCTGGACGGCGACTTCGCCCGCAACCGCCGTCTGTATTTCTGCTTCACGGAGCCCGCGCCCGCGGGCAACGGCACTGCGCTGGCCCGCGCCACCCTGAGCGCGGACGAGACCCGGCTGGAGGATGTCGAAGTCATTTTCAGCCAGCGGCCGAAAGTGGCAGGTTCTTCGCACTTCGGCTGCCGCATCGTCGAGAGCCGTGCGCCGGGTGCGAACGGCCGGCCAGACGGCAGGCTGTTCCTGACGCTGGGCGAGCGCTTTTCGCGCAGGGAGGACGCGCAAAGGCTCGACAACCACCTCGGCAAGATCGTGCGGATCAACAAGGACGGGTCGGTGCCCGCGGACAACCCCTTCGCCGGCAAGGCCGGGGCGGCCACGGAAATCTGGAGCTCTGGTCACCGCAACGTCCAGGGCGCGACGCTCGCGCCCGACGGCACGCTCTGGACACACGAACACGGCCCGCAGGGAGGCGACGAGATCAACCTCCCCAGACCGGGGGCCAACTACGGCTGGCCGGTGATCACCTACGGGGAAGAATACGGCGGCGGGAAGATCGGCGAGGGTCTGACCCGCAAGGCCGGCATGGAGCAGCCGCTGCACTACTGGGTGCCCTCGATCGCGCCCTCGGGCATGGCTTTCCTCGGGAGCGATCGCTACGACCGGGCGGGCCGGACCTGGCGCGGCAACCTGTTCGTGGGCTCGCTCAAGTTCCGATACCTCGCCCGTATCGAGCTGTCCGAGCCTTTCGGGGGGCGCATGGGTGGCAGTGTGGTTCGCGAGAGCAGACTCCTCACCGGGCTGGGCGAGCGCATCCGCGACGTGCGCCAGGGCCCCGACGGCCTGCTCTACGTGCTGACCGACAGTCCCGACGGCAAGCTGATCTGCCTGCTGCCGGAAGACTGAGGCCGCCAGGGCGCACGACGGCGAAACTCACGGCTGGGGGCGATCGCACTGCCTTGATGTCGCGGCCGGCAGGTATCATGCGTGCATGCGGCCGATCGATTCACTGCAAAGCCGGCTGACGCACACGGGCGGCGCCGCGCAGCCCTGGCTCGCCGAGTGGTGGCGCCTGGTGGATCTGGGCGCGGTGATCCTGGTGCTGGCGCTCTCGCCTTCGAGCTACGGCCGCGAAAGGCGCGCGGCCCTGTCGCGCCACATCTACCTCGACACCGCACCCATCCTGCTCGGGTTTTCGGTGCTGTGCGCGCTGGTGACCGTGGTGCTCACGCGCATCGTGCTGGTCACCGCGCAGAGTTACGGCCTGTCGCAATATGCGCTCCAGGTGGTGATCCGGGTGCTGGTGCTGGAGCTCATCCCGCTGACCGCCGCGCTGTTCGTGGCCCTGCGCTGCACGATCCCCGACGGGGCGGAGCTCGCGGCGATGCAGGCGAGCGGCGAACTCGACGAAATGCGACGGCACGGCCTCGATCCGGTGCGCTTCGAGGTGCTGCCGCGGGCGGTCGCGGGCATGTTCGCAGCCATCACGCTGGCGGCACTGAGCAGCCTGGTGGTGCTGGTGGTGGCGTATCTCGTCGGCTACGGTTTCACGGCGTCCGGCCTGGCGGTCTATACGCGCGTTTTCGGACAGGTGTTTACTCCCGCGGTCACGCTGATCTTCGTCCTCAAGGCCCTGTTCTTCGCTCTGGCCGTATCGCTGATCCCCATGGCCTCGGCCTTGTACGGGATGCGGGGCGGGGGCGTGCGAACCAGCGCCGAGATGCGCGGACTGGTGCGGATGTTCGCCGTGATGCTGCTGATCGAAGTGGCCTCGCTCGTCGGCAACTACTATTGACGCCGGCATCGATCGCCGGAAAACTGCGCTCAATGAATCCGACCCGAGGTCCAGAACCGCCCGCGCCCTCCGCGCCCGATGCGCCGAATCTGAAGTTCAGGGCCAGGCTGCTGCTGATCTTCATGCTGCTGCTGGTGTGCGGCTCCGCGCTGTATGTGCTGTATGCCCGCGGCGTATTCGAATCCACGCAGAAACTGGTGCTCCTCGCCGACGATTCCGAAGGGGTGGTGGTCGGCATGGACCTGACGTTCGCGGGCTTTCCGATCGGCCGGGTGCGACGCATCGAACTGGCGGAAGACGGCAAGGCCCGCATCCTGATCGACGTCGCGGCCGGGGACGCGCGCTGGCTGCGCGCGAGCAGCATCTTCACGCTCTCGCGCGGCATCGTGGGCGGCGCCAATCTCCGGGCGTATTCGGGCGTGCTGGAGGACCCCCCCTTGCCGGACGGCGCCGTGCGCACGGTGCTGCAGGGCGACCCGGGCGCCGAGATTCACAAGGCCGCCTCTTCCGCTCGGGAGCTGATCGAGAACCTGAACGCCCTCACCGGCAGCGACGGAGCGCTGGGCATGACCCTGGCCAACCTGCGCAGCGTGACCGCGAGGCTGAACGAGATGATGAAGGTGCGGGGTGGGGCGCTCGCGGTGCTGCTGGGCAGCGAGGCGGAAGCGAAGAAACTCACCGTCACGCTCGATCGCACCAACGCGCTGCTGGCACGGCTCGACGGCATCGCCGGCAGGGCCGACATCCAGGTGTTCGGCGAGGCAGGCGTGATGCCCGAAACACGCGCCGCCGTGGTTCGGCTCGGTGCGCTGCTCGACGATGCGCGCGGCACTCTGAAGAAAGTCGATGCCGTGCTGGTCGATGCGCATGCCATCGGCGGGAACGTCAAGGACGCCACGGCCGACCTGGGCGTCCTGCGCGGCGAAGTGGATGCCAGCCTGCGCAAGATCGACGGCCTGATCAACGAGATCAACCGCAAGTGGCCGTTCGCCCGCGATACGGAGATCCGGTTGCCATGAGCGCACGCGCGCCGAAGCTTTCGGCTGCGTTGATCGGCGCCGCGCTGGTCGCCTCCTGTGCCGGCGGACCCAAGCCGCTCGACTGGCAACTCGAAGCCAAAGGTGCCATGGAGCGTGCGGTGGCCGCCTGGCTGGAGGGCAACGGCCGCGTCGAGCGGGCCGAGATGGCGATCGTGCGCAGCCGGCTCGCGCGCACCGGCCGCACCGACCTGCTCGCCGGTGCCGAGCTGCTCGCCTGTGCAGCGCGCACGGCCAGCCTGGTGTTCGAACCCTGCGCGCGCTTCGAGGCGCTGCGGCGCGATGCCACCGCGGCCCAGCGCGCCTATGCAGATTACCTGCGCGGCGCGCTTCCGCCGCAAGCGTTCGCCTTGCTGCCGGAGCCGCAGCGCGCTGCCGCCACCGGTAATCCCGGCGCCATCGCGGGCATCGCCGATCCGCTGTCGAAACTGGTCGCTGCGGGCGCGCTCCTGCAGGCCGGCAAGGCGGGCCCGGAGGTCATCGGAGAGGCGATCGACACCGCATCGCGCCAGGGCTGGCGCCGCCCGCTCGCGGCCTGGCTCGGTGTGCAGGCACGGCGCGCCGAGCTGGCCGGTCGCACCGAAGAGGCCGCCGCCCTGCGCCGTCGCATCGCGCTCACGCAAGGCGGTTTCGAGTGAGCCGAAGGGCGCCGTGCCCTATACTGCGGGCTCGCGTCGTGCGGCCGCTTTGGGCGGCACCGGCGATGCCGATGTCGTGAATGCCGCACGGGGATGGACCGACCGTTCCGAAGGAGGACGGATGAGCATATTCGACAAGGACGTTCCAGGCCCGCGCCCGCTTCCCACCGGGAAGGCGCCTTCTGGCACCGGCTTCATCAAGCCCAGCACCTTCACGCCGGTACGCGCGGAATCGCCCGCGCTTTCCGTGATGACCGACCTCAAGCAGGTTTCGGCCGCAACGGCCGTTGCGGACGCGAACCTCGCTCAGGCCACGCAAAGGATGATTTCGCGCGGTGTGCGTCTGTTGCTGGTGGTGAATCGCGATGACGAGGTCATCGGCCTCATCACCGCGCGCGACACGCAGGGCGAGCGGCCGATCCAGATCGTCCAGGACCGCGGCGGCAAGTTCGCCGACCTGCTGGTCTCCGACCTGATGTGCCCGCGCGAGAAGATCGACATCATCGACGTCGCCGATGTCCTGCGTGCCACCGTCGGAGATGTCGTCGCCACCCTGATGGCCCTGAAACGCCAGCACGCGCTGGTCAGCGAGCGCGACCCGGTCACGGGTCAGACGAACATCCGCGGGATCTTTTCCGCCACCCAGATCGGCCGCCAACTCGGTGCGCCGATCCAGACCTTCGACGTCACCTCGACCTTCAGCGAAATCGAACGCTTTCTCGCCCGCGATGACGCCTGAGGAGAACGGCAGGGGTCGGTTCCTTCGGTTGCAGTGCACATGCGGGTAGCATGTCCCGCCGTCACACACTATAAAGTAAAGAACTGACCCTATTTTGCGGACTATTTGCTGACTCCGCCGCCCAGCGCCTTGTACAGCGCGATTCCGGCGGAGAGATGCTGGCGGCGCAGCGCCACCAGCGTCTGGTCGGCGGCGAACGCCTCGCGCTGCGCATCCAGCACTTCGAGGTAGTTCGCGATTCCGGCGCGCTGGCGTGCCTCGACCTTGGCGAGGCGCTCGCGCTGCGAGGCGGCGTTCGCCTGCTGCGCCGCGAGTTCCCGGGCGAGATGCGTGCGCGAGGCGAGGGCGTCGGCGACTTCGCGGAAGGCCTGCTGGATCGCCCGCTCGTATTCGGCCACCGCCGTGTCCTTGCGTGCCTCGGCGAGATCGATGTTCGCCTGGGTGCGCCCGCCGTCGAAGAGCGGTGCGCGCAGCACCGGCTGGAACGCCCACGCGTGGCTGCCTGCGCCGAACAGGCCGGAGAGCGCCGCGCTCGCGGTGCCCAGGCTGGCGGTGAGCACGACGCGCGGGAAGAACGCGGCGCGCGCCGCCGCCACGCTCGCGTGCGCCGCGACGAGCCGCTCCTCGGCCGCCATCACGTCGGGGCGCCGCAGCAGGACCTCGGAGGGAAGCCCCGGCGCGAAATCGGCGAGGAGATCCTGCGCGGCGAGCGGCCTGCCGGGCGTGGCGACGGTCTCCATCCCGGTGAGGAGCTGGAGTGCGTTTTCCGCCGCGGTGCGCTGGCGCGCGAGCTCCGCCGCCTGGACACGCGCGGCGGATGCCGCGGCCTCGGCCGCGAGCACGTCGAGCTCCGAAGAGACGCCGGCTTCGCGCCGGCGCGCGACGAGCGTGCGGGTGGCCTCGCGCGCGGCGAGGCTGTGCGCGGCGAGCGCCTCGCGCTCGGCGAGTTCCAGCGTGCCGAGCCAGGTGTCGGCGACCGCGGCGACCAGCCCGATGTGGAAGGCGCGCCGCGCATGTTCGGCCGCCATGAGCTGCGCGCGCGCGGCCTCGTCGAGGCGGGCGACGCGTCCCCAGAAGTCCAGCTCGTAGGCGGTGATCCCGAGACCGACGTCATAGCGGGAGACGTTTCGCGCGCGGGTGGCGAAGCCGAAGCTGCGGTCTCCCGGTACGCGGCTGCGGCTGCCGGAGGCCTGTCCCTCGATCGCCGGGACGCGTTCGGCGCGCGCGAGTCCTGCCGCCGCGCGGGCTTCCTCGACGCGTGCGAGAGCGATGCGCAGGTCGCGATTGTGTTCGAGCGCCGCGGCGACGAGCGAGCGCAGTCGCGGGTCGGTGAAGAACTCGCGCCAGCCGATCGCGTCGGCCTGCCGGGTGCCGCTCGCCGGCTCGGGCCAGACCTGCGGGACGGGCGCCGGCGGACGCTCGTAGGGGCGCGTCTGCGCGCAGGCGGCGAGCGCGGCGGTGAGCAGCAGGACGGCCGCGCTACGCATGGCCGTTCTCCGCGCGCCGTCTGGCCGGAAACAGCTTGCGTACGACGACGAAGAACACCGGCACGAGGAAGATCGCGAGGATGGTGGCGGCGAGCATGCCGCCGATCACCCCGGTGCCCACCGCATGCCGGCTCGCCGCACCCGCACCGGTCGAGAAGGCGAGCGGCGACACGCCGAGGATGAACGCGGCCGAGGTCATCAGGATCGGCCGCAGCCGCAGCCGGCAGGCTTCGAGCGTGGCCTCGGCCAGTTCCATGCCCTGCTCGTGCAGGCGGCGTGCGAACTCGACGATGAGGATGGCATTTTTCGACGACAGTCCGATGATGGCGATGAGACCCACCTTGAAGAACACGTCGTTCGGCAGTCCGCGCAGGCTCACGGCGAGCACCGCGCCGAATACGCCCAGCGGCACCACGAGGATCACCGCCAGCGGCACCGCCCAGCTCTCGTAGAGCGCGGCCAGCGCGAGGAACACCACCAGCAGCGCGAGCGCGAAGAGCAGCGGCGCCTGCGCTCCCGCCAGCCGTTCCTCGAACGAGGTGCCCGACCACTCGAAGCCGAATCCGGGCGGAAGCTTCGCCGCCACCTCTTCCATCGCCTGCATCGCCTCTCCGGTCGAGCGTCCCGGCGCCGGGGCGCCGGCGACCTTCATCGACGAGGTTCCGTTGTAGCGGTCGAGCTTGGGCAGGCCCACGATCCAGCGCGGCCGGGCGATCTCGCCGAGGCTCACCACCTCGCCGCGCAGGTTGCGGACCGGCAGCGCGAGGAGGTCTTCGGGCGTCCTGCGCAGGTCGGCCTGCGCCTGCATCTGCACGCGCAGGATGCGGCCCTGGCGCACGAAGTCGTTCACATAGGCCACGCCGAGCGCCGATTGCAGCGTGTCGTTGAGATCGGCGAGATCGATGGAGAGTGCGCGCGCCTTTTCGCGGTCGATTTCGAGGAACACCTGCGGGCCGGGTTCCTGCCCTTCGGGCCGCACGCCCGCGAGCCGCCTGTCCTGGCCGGCGAGCCCGAGCACGAGGTTGCGCGCCTCGATCAGCCGCTCCGTGCCCTGGTTGCCGCGGTCGAGCAGCCGGAAGTCGAAGCCGCCTACCGCACCCAGTTCGGGAATGGGCGGCGGATTGACGGCGAAGATCATCGCCTCCCTGATGCGCGAGAGCGCCATGTTGGCGCGGCGGATGACGCTGGTGGCGGAATTGTCCGGCGCCTTGCGCTCGTCCCAGTCCTTGAGGCGCACGAAGGTGAGTGCGGCGTTCTGCCCGCGGCCGAAGAAGGAGAAGCCAGCCACGCCGATGACGTGGGCGACCTCCGGCTGCTTCAGGTAGTACTGCTCGACCCGCGAGAGCACCTCCAGGGTGCGCTCCTGGGTGGCGCCGGAGGGCAGTTGCACCATGCTGATGAAATAGCCCTGATCCTCCTCGGGCAGGAAGCTGCCGGGCAGCCGCGAGAACAGCCAGCCGGTGGCCGCGATGATCGCGGCATAGACGAGCAGCCAGCGCCCGCTGCGGCCGAGAATCTTCGCGACCGCGCCGTGATAGCCCTGCCGGGTGGCCCCGAAGGCGCGGTTGAAAGTGCCGAAGAATCCCTTGTCCGGCAGCACCGCCTCGCCGCTCCGGTGCTTGAGCAGCGTGGCGCACATCGCCGGGGTGAGCGAGAGCGCCATCAGCACCGAGAAGGCCATGGTGAGGACGAGGGTCACCGCGAACTGGCGGTAGATCGCGCCCACCGAGCCGCCGAAGAAGAGCATCGGCATGAACACCGCGGCGAGCACCACCGAGATGCCGATGATGGCCGAGAAGATCTGGTCCATCGCCTTGATCGTGGCCTCGCGTGGGGCGAGGCGCTCCTCGCTCATGATGCGCTCCACGTTCTCGACCACCACGATGGCATCATCGACGAGGATGCCGATGGCGAGCACCATGGCGAACAGCGTGAGCACGTTGATCGAGTAGCCGAGCGCGTACAGTCCGGCGGTGGCCCCGGCGAGCGCGACCGGCACGACGATGGTGGGGATGAGCGTCGCGCGGAAGTTTTCGAGGAACAGGTACATCACCAGGAACACCAGCACCATCGCCTCGGCGAGCGTCTTCACCACCTCGGTGATCGAGATCTCGATGAAGCGGGTGGTGTCGTAGGGCGTGTCCCAGGCGATGCCCTCCGGGAAGAAGCGGGCGAGTTCCGCCATCCTGGACTTGAGGGCGCGCGACACATCGAGCGCGTTGGCACCCGGCGCCACCCGCACCGCGATCGCCGCGGTCGGCAGGCCGTCCTTGCGGGCGAAGATGTTGTACTGCTCCGCGCCCAGCTCCACCCGCGCCACGTCGCGCACCAGCACGCGCGAGCCGTCGGGGGTCGCGCGCACGATGACCTCGCCGAATTCCGCGGGCGTGGCCAGCCGCCCGCGGGTGACGATCACGGCGGTGGTCTGCTGGCCCGGCGAGGCCGGCGTCTGTCCCAGCTCTCCGGTGGCCAGCTGCACGTTCTGTGCGCGCAGCGCGCGCAGGACATCCGCGGGCGTGAGCGCGAAGCCGTGCAGCTTCGCCGGATCGAGCCAGATGCGCATGGAATACTCGGCGCCGAACAGCAGCGCCTCGCCCACGCCGGGCACGCGGCGCACCGGATCGAGCACGCTGGCGGCCGCGAAGCTGCCCAGATCGACGGTCTTGAAGCGGTTGTCGGGCGAGTGCAGCGAGATGACCATCAGGTAGTTGCGCTGCGGCTTGGTCACCGTCACGCCGAGCCGGCGCACGTCCTCCGGCAGGCGCGCCTCGATGCGCTTGTAGCGGTTCTGCGCCTCCACCGAGGCGATGTCGACGTTGGTGCCGGGCTCGAAGGTGAGCGTCAGCGTGCCGACCCCGAGCTCCGAGGCGCCTTCCATGTAGAGCAGGTGCTCGATGCCGTTCATCTCCTGCTCGATGAGCTTGATGACGGTGTCCTCGATGACCTGGCTGGAGGCGCCCGGATAGGTCACGTTGAAGGCGACCGAGGGCGGCGCGACCTGGGGGTACTGCGACACCGGGAGCTGCCGCAGCGCGAGCGCGCCGAACAGCACGATGAAGATCGCGATCACCCAGGCGAAGATCGGCCGGTCGATGAAGAAGCGCGCCAGCATGTCACTTGCCCCGGGCGGAGGGCGGCGCGCCGGACGCCGCCCCGGGTGGCTTCGCCGACACGGGCTTGACCACCATGCCGGGCCGGGCCTTCTGGACCCCGCCCACGATCACCGTCTCGCCGCCCGCCAGCCCGGCACCGATGACGAAGTCGGCGCCCGCCATCGCCTGCGTGGTGACCGGCCGCGGGCTGACCTTGCCCTCGCCATCGACGAGCAGCACGAACTGTCCCTGCGGGCCGTTCAGCAGCGCGCGCTGGGGCAGGCGGACGACCCCCTCGGCTGCGGCCACCGGCAGGCGCACCCGTACGAAGCTGCCGGGGAGCAGTTCGCGCCGCGGATTGGGGAATTCCGCCTTCATGGCGACGGCGCCGGTGTTGGGATCCACCGAGAGCTCCGAGAACAGCAGACGCCCGGGGTGCGGATAGAGGCTCCCGTCATCGAGCACGAGTTCCACGCGGGTCGCGCCGCTGCGCTTGAGCGCGCCGCTCGCGATCGCGGATCGCAGGCGGAGCAGGTCGGCGTTGGGCTGGGAGAACAACACCTGGATCGGATCGATACTCTCGATGGTGGCGAGATGGGTCGCCTCGCCGCGGCCGACCAGCGCGCCCTCGGTGACCAGGGCCCGTCCGATGCGACCGTCGATCGGCGCCGGCACCGCGGTGTTGTCCAGGTCCATCTGTACCCGCACGAGCTGCGCCTGCGCCTGTTCGAGCTGGGCACCCGCGAGATCCGCTTCCTGCTGGCTCACCGCCTTCTCCGGCAGCAGGACTTCGAGTCGTTCGAGTTGCGCTCGCCTGACCGCGACCTCGGCCTGCGCCGCCAGCGCCGCGGCCCGATAGGTGCGGTCGTCGAGCTTGAACAGGGTCTGCCCGGCGCGCACCTCGGAGCCCTCGCGGAACAGACGCTTCTCCACGATCGCCTCCACCCGCGCGCGCACCTGGGCGCTCTTCACGGCCTGGAGGCGCCCCGGCAGCTCGCGGGTGAGCTCGGCGGCTCCGCGCTCCACGCGGATCACTTCCACTTCCGGCGGCGACATCGCGCCGGGTCCGGGGCCCTGGGCCTGCGCCCTGGTCGATCGCGCGTCGCAGGCCGTGAGCAGCGCGGCGGCGACGCAGGCGAGGCAGAGGGCGTTTCGGGAGATCGGCATGTCAGTTCCTTTCCGGGGCATAGGCGCGCAGGAAGCAGTCGACCACGCGCGCGCAGCGGCGAGCCTCGCCGGCGCGCTTGGGCGCGAGCCCGAACAGGCGGCGCAGCCGGTCGGTGTCGGCGAGCATCGCGGTCAGCATCTCGGCCGCGAACTGCGGATCGTCGCTGCGCAGTTCTCCAGCCTGCATGGCCGCGGCGAGGTAGGTCGCGAGCCGCTTCCGGGTGGCGGCCGGACCCTCGCGGAAGAACTGCTGCGCGCAGTGCGGAAAACGCGGCGCCTCCGCGACCAGGGTGCGGAAGACCGCGAGGCCCTGCGGCGAGAGCACGCGGGCGCGGTAGGCGGCGGCGAAGCGCAGCAGCGTCTCGCGCACATCGCCCCCGCCCTCGAGGCTGACCAGCACCCGATGCACCGCGAGCGCGACGGCTTCCGAGAACAGCGCCTCCTTGGTCGGGAAATGGTTGTACAGGGTCTGGCGCGCGACGCCGGCGCGCGCGGCGATGCGCGAGACGCTCGCGCGGTAGCCAGACTGCGCGAAGGCGGCGAACGCCGCCTCGACCAGGCGGCTGCGGGTATCGGCGGGTTCGGTCGGCATCGGGCGGAGTATAGTATGGACTGGACTGGACTGGACTGGACAGTCCAGTCCATGACGGCCGGATGCGGCGATCGCCCTCCGCACCGTCCTCTGAGACCCCTACGCAAAGGAGCACGCATGAAGCTTTACTATTCGCCGGGCGCCTGTTCGCTGTCGCCCCACATCGTCGCCTGCGAGGCCGGGATCGCGCTGGAGCGGGTGAAGGTCGACCTCAAGACCAAACGCACCGAAAGCGGCGAGGATTTCCGCGCCGTCAATCCCAACGGATACGTGCCGGTGCTGGTGCTCGACGACGGAGCGATCCTGACCGAGGGGCCGGCGATCGTGCAGTGGCTGGCCGACCGCGTCCCCGACAAGGCGCTCGCGCCGGCCTGGGGCAGCCTCGCACGCTACCGGTTGATCGAGTGGCTCAACCACATTTCGACCGAGGTGCACAAGGGTTTCTCGCCGCTCTTCGATCCGCGCACGCCGGATGCGTGGAAGGCCATCGTGGGCGACCGGCTGGCCGAGCGGCTGGGAAACCTCGAAAAGCGCCTGGGAGCGGGACCGTGGCTGATGGGCGAGACCTTCACCGTGGCCGACCCCTACCTCTTCACCGTGCTGTCGTGGGGGAAATGGGTGGACGTGGACCTCGCCCGCTGGCCGGGGCTCGCCGCCTATCACGCACGCGTCGCAGCGCGTCCGGCGGTGCAGCACGCGCTGCGGGAGGAAGGACTCGCGTGATTTGCCGCTAGCGGCTCGCGGCGGCGCGCACGAGCGCCTGCATCGCATCGAGGCCCTGCCCGAACAGGGTCTCGAGCACCGGCGCGGCGAGCGGCAGCGCGAGCAGCAGGGCGCCGAAGCCGACTGCCATCGTGACCGGGAAGCCGACGGCGAACAGGTTGAGCTGGGGGGCCGCGCGGGTGAGCACGCCGAGCGCGATGTTGGTCACGAGCAGCGCGGCGATGAGCGGCAGCGAGAGCAGCACGCCGGCGGTGAAGATCACGGCGGCCCAGCGCACGAGCAGCTCGAAGGCCGGCAGCGGCGCCTGTTCTGGACCGACCGGCAGCAGATCGAAGCTCGCCGAGAGTCCGGCCAGCACCATCAGGTGCCCGTTCAGGGCAAGGAAGATCAGGGCCGCGAGGAGCGCAAGGAACTCGGCGAGCGCGCCGCTCTCCCCCGCGCTTTGCGGATCGAAGAACACCGCGAACGAAAGGCCCATCTGCAATCCGATCAGCTCGCCTGCGACGTCGATCGCTGCAAACACCGCGCGCATGGTCAGCCCCATCGCCACCCCGATCACGATTTGCTGCGCGAGCACGAGCAGCCCTGCGCCGGAGGCCGGAGCGATCGCCGGCGGCGGGGCGAGCGAGGGGATCACCGCGATGCCGATCGCCAGCCCGACCAGTAGCCGGATGCGCCGCGGCACGCCGGCGTTCGCGAACACCGGCGCGGTCGCGGTGAGCGCGAGGATGCGCGCCAGCGGAAAGACGAGCGCCGCGATCCACGCATCCAGTTGGGCGGAGGTGAGCGTCAACATGAAAACGGTTCCGGGTTTCGGGTTTCGAGTTCGGGCGCGAGCCGCCTATGCTTTCACGGGCCACCCGCGCGGCCCACCAATCAACCCGCAACCCGCAACTGGTAGTTACCCGATGAACCCCGGAATCGACTCGAACAACTGCCGCATGTAGTCGGTCATCACGGTGAGCATCCAGGGTCCGGCGACGATCAGCGTGACGAAGATTGCCACCAGCTTGGGCACGAAAGACAACGTCATTTCGTTGATCTGGGTGGCGGCCTGGAAGACGCTGACGACGAGCCCGGTGAGGAGCGCCGCCAGGAACAGCGGTGCCGAGATCAGCAGGGTGATCTCGAGCGCATGACGCCCGAGTGCCACGACCGCGGTTGGGGTCATCGTGTCCTCCGCATGACCGGCTAGCCGAAACTCTGGACGAGGGAGCCGACCAGCAGGTTCCATCCATCGACCAGCACGAAAAGCATGATCTTGAAGGGCAGCGAGACGATGACCGGCGACATCATCACCATGCCCATCGACATCAGCACCGAGGCCACGACCATGTCGATGATGAGGAAGGGGATGAAGACGATGAAGCCGATCTGGAACGCCGTCTTGAGTTCAGAGGTGACGAAGGCCGGGATGACCACCCGCATCGGCAGCGCCTCGGCCTTGTCCGCCTTCGGCGTCTTCGAGACTTTCATGAACAGGGCGAGATCGGCTTCGCGCGTCTGCTTGAGCATGAACGCCTTGAGCGGTGCGGCGCCGCGATCCAGCGCCTGCGAGAAATCGATGCGGTTCTCCGAAAGCGGCAGGTACGCCTCGGCGTAGATTTTTTCCCCGACTGGCGCCATCACGAAGAAGGTCAGGAACAGCGCCAGGCCGACCAGGACCTGGTTGGGCGGCGAGGTCTGGGTGCCGAGCGCGTGGCGCAGCAGCGAGAGCACGATGATGACGCGCGTGAAGCAGGTCATCATCAGCACCACGGCAGGCAGGAAGCTGAGGCTGGTGAGCAGCAGCAGCGTCTGGATCGACACGCTGTAGGTCTGGCCGCCGCCGGGGGCCACGGTGGCGGTGAGCGCGGGCAGAGCCTGTGCCCAGGCCGCGGCGGGCAGTCCCGCAGCCAGCAGCCCCGCCGACGACAGGCGGCGCAGGTCAGCGCCCGCCACGGTTCCTCTCCGTGATCCGGCCGAGCCAGGCGGCGAAGTCCGAGCCCGGCGCGGGGCCGGTCTCGGGCGTGTTCTGCGCGAGCCGCGGCAGACTGTGCAACGCGCTCACCCGCCCGGGGGCCACCCCGAGCACCAGCCAGGTCTCGCCGATCTCGACCAGCACCACGCGCTCGCGCGGCCCCAGCGCGGTCGCGCCGACGATGCGAAGCGCACCGGCGGCCGCGCGGCGCGGCGCGGCGAGCCGCCTGAGCACGAACAGCGCGCCGGCGAGCAGCGCCAGCACCAGGGCGAGCCCGAGGGCCACTTGCAGCAAGCTGGTGCCGATCTCCGTCGCGGCCGGCTGCGCGGCGAGCGCAGCGAGCGGAGCGACGGCGGTGGCGCCCGCGGGGAGAAGGCGGAAGTGGCTTCGGAGTATTTCAGGCAGGCATCGATTCACGATGCCGGCAGGATAGCGCCGCGGTCTCCGGCGGATGCCGGAAATAGGCGGGCGGGAAGGCGTCTGTTCGGTGCTTCGTCGACCGGATGCGCGGCAGATCGGAGTTCGTCAGCGGTTCAACTTCTTCATCCGCTCGGAGGGCGTGACGATGTCGGTGAGCCGGATACCGAATTTCTCGTTCACCACGACCACCTCTCCCTGGGCGATGAGGGTGCCATTGACGAGCACGTCGAGCGCTTCGCCGGCGGCCGCGTTCAGCTCCACCACCGAGCCGTGGGCGAGCTGGAGCAGGTCGCGGATCGCGATCCGGGTGCGTCCCAGCTCGACCGAGATCTGCACCGGGATGTCGAGGATCAGGTCGAAGTCCTGGAGATGTTCGGCCTTGGGCGAATCGTCCGCGAACTGCGGAAAGATCCGGGCCGGCTGCGCCTGCGCTTCGACTGCGGGCGCCGTCTCGGCCGCGGCTCCCTGTTCGGTCATCGCGGCGCTCCAGTCATCCTCGCCGACGGGTTCCTGCAGCAGTTCCGTTTCGCTCATCCTGTCCTCCTCGTGCACGTCGTCACGCCTCCTGCTGCGAGGCCGGCGCGCCTGCGCTCTCGGCGACGAAGCGCTCCAGCTTCAACGCATAACTACCGCCCTGCACTCCGTAGCGGCACTCGGCCAGCGGAACCTTGTCGACCTCCGCCACAACGGTCTCCGGGATGTCGATCGGAACCACGTCGCCGGCCTTGAGGCCGAGGATCCCGCGCAGCGTGATCTCGCCGCGGCCGAGCGTGACTGCGATCTCGATCTCGGCTTCGCGCAACTGTCCGGCCAGCAGGTTGAACCAGCGGCTGTCCGCGACCGACGGATCGCCCTGCAGCGGCCGCTCGAGCAGCGGCCGGAGCGGCCCGATCATCGTATAGGGAACGCACAGGTGCATTTCGGCGGCGGCGGCGCCGAACTCGATCGAAAAGGTCGAAGTCACCACCATCTCGTTTGGGCTGGCGATGGCCGCGAACTGGCTGTTGATCTCGGAGCGCACATACTCGAACCGGATCTCGAATATGCGTTTCCAGGCCTTCTCGTACTGCGCGCAGATGACGCTGACGAGGGCGCGGATGATGCGGCTCTCGGTCGGCGTGAAGTCGCGTCCCTCGACCCGGGTGTGGAAGCGGCCGTCCCCTCCGAACATGTTGTCGACGACCAGAAACACCAGGTTCGGGTCGAGGATCACCAGGGCCGTGCCGCGCAGCGGCTTGATGCGCACCAGGTTCAGGGAGGCGGGTTGCGCCAGATTGCGGATGAATTCGCCGTAGGTCTGCACCCGGCTCGGGGTGATCGAGGTCTCGGTGTTCCGGTGCAGGAAATTGAACAGGCCGATGCGCAGGTTGCGTGCGAAGCGCTCGTGGATCAGCTCCAGCGTCGGCAGGCGCCCGCTGACGATCCGCTCCTCGGTGGCGAGGTCGTAGGTGCGCACTGCGACGGCCGGCTCCAGCGGCTCGATCGCCTCGTCCGGCTCCCCGGTGACGCCCTGGAGCAGTGCGTCGACCTCGTCCTGCGAGAGAAATTCCTGCGTCATTGCGTGCCGCTACTGGATGATGAACGAGGTGAAGAGCACGCTCTGCACCGGCGCTTCGGGCGCGGGCGCCTTCGCGGCACCGTCCTCGGGCGTCTGGCCGGCGATGGCACCGGCGCTGTGCTGCGGCTTTCCGCTCGCCCCCGACAGGATGCGGTTCGCCTCCGTGCGCACCTCGCCGGCGAGCTTCTCGCGGCCCGCCGGCGTTCCGAGGTCTGCCGCCTTCTTGCCGGAAAGCAGCAGCAGCATGCGGTGGCGCAATTCGGGCATGAACTGCCTGAGCGTGTCCGAGGTCGCGTTGTCGGCCACGCGCAGCACGGCCACGACCTGGAGGTACTGGTCGGCGGCCCCGTCTGGCTGCAGGTTGACCGTGAACGGCTCCAGGTTCACGAACACCGGCGGTGCCGCAGGTTTCACCTTCTCCTGTTGCGCGTGCCCGGCGCCGCTGCGGTGCAGGTAGAACCATGCGCCCGCACCGCCTCCGCCGAGCGCGAGCCCGACGGCCGCGATGAGGATCAATTTCTTCCTGCTTCCGCCCTTGCCCTTGGCGCCGGCTTCGGCTGCCGGTTGCGCCGCGGGCACCGCTTTCACCGCTGCCTTGGCCATCTTGTGCTCCTGTGTGACTGCCATTGTCCGATCGGAAGTCGTTTGCCCTGACGCTCAGAAAGAGGCGATTCCTTCCGCATTTCGCACTTTCACGCGAAGGTATCGACAAGGCCGTGCAGCGTGCGCACCCGGCGCAGCGCGGGTGCCGTGTCGATGGCATCGGCGCGCGCGCGCGGCCGGCGGTCGTCGGACGCATCTTCGCGCGCCGAGCCGGCATGGACGTCCGCCTGGCCGAGTGCGATGCCGGCCTGCGCCAGCGCTTCGCGCAGCCGCGGCAGGGCCTGCTCGATCGCATCGCGCACCTCGCGGGCGGGCGAGACGAAGACCGCCGAGGCGGTGTCGCCAGTGAGGCTCAGGCTGATTTCGACGCGGCCCAGATGCGGAGGATTGAGGACGAAATCTGCGCGGCCGGTGTCGCGGCCGATCATCCAGACGACGCGTTCCGCCAGCGCTGCCCCCCACTGTGGGGAGCCGAGCGGCGCGGCGATCTGCGCCGGGGTCGGCGCGTTCGCGGCCGGCGGAGCGTGAGCCGCGACTGCGGGCGCGGCGCCCGGCTGCGCCGGCGCGGACGGCTCGGCCTGGGACACGCGGGAGGCTTTCTCCGCCACTGCGAGGAGTGCATCGGGTGTCGCAGGTGAGGGGGATACGGCCGGCGCCTGCGCGGTGGGCTTATCTGCGGCAGCCTCCGGGTTCGCGGCGATCGGCAGCGAAACGGTTTGCGCTGCGGCGCGGGGTTGGTGCGCGCCGGCCGCTGGCATGACTGCCTCCCCTACGCCCGGTTCCGCCGTGCCTGCCACGGGCTGCGCCGCTGCCGGCGCGGCGAGCAGCGCGACCAGCAATCCGTCGACGTCCACCGGCGCATCCGCGCCTGCGATGCCATCGACATCTGCCGTGGTGCCCTTCGCGCCGTCCTCCGCCTCGAGCGCCACGGCGGGCGCGAGTTGGCCCTGGAGCAGGGCGGCGAAGGCTTCCGCGCCCGCAGCCGGCGTGTCGCCGCCCGCAGGCGTGGCCGCCTGCGCATCGGGGACTGCGGTGCTCATCTGGATCGGAAGGTCGGGCATCGGTGTCAGGCTTGCGCCGGGCCGGCGATGCGCGCCGCTGGCGGCGTCATGGGCGGCTCGAGTGGAAACGGTTCATCGAGAGTTCGTCGCTGCGCTTCTGCTCGCGCCGGTCCTCGGCGCGCTCCTCGCTGCTCCGGTGACGTTCGGAGAGCGTGTCGAAGGCGCGGGTCCGTCCGCGCCGTTCGAGCCATGTCTTCTGCCCGTCGGCCGACTGTCGTTTCGATGCATCCAGCGCCTGCCGCTGCTGCGCAATCGCGCCGTCGAGCTGCCCCAGGAAGGCCTGGAAGTTGCGCCACCGACCGGGCGAAATCCCGTTGCGTGCGGCCTCGGTCAATCGCGTCTGGTATTCGTCGCGGTAGCGCTCGAGCATCCCCAGCGTACGGCTGCTCGCCTGCTCGTTCGCCAGGAGCTTTGCGAGCGCGCGCGCGGCCTCGTCGAGCCGCAGGCGCGACAGATCGAGCACGGTCTGGAACGGAAACGAGCGCGGCATTCCGGTTTCCCTGCGCCATTAACGGCGCCGCCGGGACGGGCTTGAGGCGGGCGCGGCGTTCATGTCCTCACAGCGGCCGGTCGAAGAGCTGGTGGAGCTTGCGCACCGCTTCGTCGAAATCCTCGCGCTCGCCCATCGGCTGCTGGAGGAACTGCTCGATGCGCGGCTGGAAGCTCACGGCACGGTCGAGGTCGGCGTCGGAACCGGGCGAATAGGCGCCGACGCTGATCAGGTCGCGGGAGCGCTGGTAGCGCGAGTACAGGTGCTTCAGTTCGCGCACCAGCTCGAAATGGGTCGGCTTGATCAGCGCGACCATGGCACGCGAGATCGAGGCCTCGATGTCGATCGCGGGATAGTGGCCCTGATCGGAGAGCGCCCGCGAGAGCACGATATGGCCGTCGAGGATGGCGCGCGCGGAGTCGGCGATCGGGTCCTGCTGGTCGTCGCCCTCGGTCAGTACGGTGTAGAAGGCGGTGATCGAGCCGCCGCCCTCGGCGCCGTTGCCCGCGCGCTCCACGAGCTGCGGCAGGCGCGCGAACACCGAGGGCGGGTAGCCGCGCGTGACCGGTGGCTCGCCGATCGCCAGCGCGATCTCGCGCTGCGCCATCGCGAAGCGCGTGAGCGAATCCATGATCAGGAGCACGTGGCGGCCTTCGTCGCGAAAGTGCTCGGCGACCGCGGTGGCATAGGCCGCGCCCTGCAGGCGCATGAGCGGGCTGGTGTCGGCCGGGGCCGCGACCACGACCGAACGGGCGAGCCCCTCGGGGCCGAGGATGTTCTCGATGAACTCCTTGACCTCGCGCCCGCGTTCGCCGATCAGCCCGACCACGATCACCTCGGCCGCGGTGTAGCGCGCCATCATGCCTAGCAGCACACTCTTGCCGACGCCCGAACCGGCGAACAGGCCGAGGCGCTGGCCGCGGCCGACCGTGAGCAGGGCGTTGATCGCGCGGATGCCGACATCGAGCGAATGCACGATCGGGGCGCGCGCGAGCGGATTGGCCGGACGCGAGTGCAGGGGCCGCTGCTCCAGCGTGTCGATCGCGCCCAGCGCATCGAGCGCGCGTCCGTTGCTGTCGACGACCCGGCCGAGCAGGGCGTCGCCGACCGGCACCTGCTTGGCGCGATCGCTGGCGCGCCGGCGCGGCTCCGCGCGCTCTCCGGCGACCGGCGGCTGGACCACCGGCTCGACCGGAAACACCTCGGCGCCGGGGGCGAGCCCATAGACATCGCCGGAGGGCATCATGAACAGCTTGTCGCCGGAGAATCCGACCACTTCGGCCTCGAGCGGCGCACCGCCGCCGGGAATCGCGATGCGGGCGCCGCTGCCCAGGCTGAGCTTGAGCCCGGTGGCTTCCATCACCAGGCCGTTGATGCGCGTCAGTCGTCCGCTGATCTGGAACGGGGTCGCGGTCGCGGCCAGCCGGCGGCAGTCATGAAGCAGGCCGTACCACTTCGCGGTGTGGGACGAGCCCGGTGCCGCGCCCTCGGCCGCGGGCAGTTCAGCGCTCGGGGTCATCGGACTGCGTCGCGACGCCCGCCGGCGCTTCGGATTCGCACCACGGCCGAGCGTGGCCGATCGACTCCAGCACGCGCCGCCAGCGCGTCTCCAGGCTCGCGTCGATCTGGCTCCCGGCCGACTCCAGCCGGCAGCCTCCGCGCGCCACTCGCTCGTCTTCGAACACCCGGTGCCCTGCATGGGCGAGCGCCTCGCCGAGATGGGCACGCACGAGGGCGTCATCCTCCGGGTTGAGGTAGATCGCGGCCTGCTGGTGGGGGAGTTGCGCGAGCGCCTCATGAACGACCGCGAGGATCGCGTCGGGCTGCACGCGCAGGGATTCGCGCACGACCTGGTGCGCGAGTTCCAGTGCCAGCGCGAGGAGCTCGTCGGCGACCTGCTGGTCGAGCGCGGCGAACGCCTGGTCGAGATTCTCCACCAGCGTGTGGATGCGCATCGCTTCCACACGCGCGCGCGCCGTGCCTTCCTCGTAGCCCGCGTCGTAGCCCTGCTTGTGCGCCTGTGCGCGGATCTCCTCGATCTCGTCCGCGGTCGGCAGCCGGATCGCGGGCTGCGCCCTGCGGCTGCGCGTGGCGGCTGCGCTCGCTCCTGCGGCGGCCGCAGGTGCCTCGGCGGCGAAGCTCGCCGCTTCCCAGCGCTCCCAGGCGGAGCGTTTATCGCCCGCGATGACACCGGCGCGGTGCTCAGACGAAGCCATCGTCTCCGCCCGAGCCGAGCATGAGCTGGCCCTCGTCCGCGAGCTTGCGTGCCACCTTCAGGATCTCCTTCTGCTCGCGCTCCACCTCGGACAGGCGCACCGGGCCCTTGGCTTCGAGGTCCTCCTTGAGCATGTCGCCCGCACGCTGGGACATGTTCTTGAAGATCTTCTCGCGCAGCGCTTCGGAGGCGCCCTTGAGGGCCAGGATGAGCGATTCGGACTGGACTTCGCGCAGCAGGAGCTGGATGCCGCGGTCGTCGATGTCGATCAGGTTCTCGAACACGAACATCTCGTCGAGCAGCTTCTGCGCGAGCTCGGGATCGTACTCGCGCACGGCATCCACGATCGCGGTCTGCTGTGCCGCCCCGACGAAATTGAGGATGTCGGCGGCGCTTCGCACGCCGCCGAGCGCCGTCTTGCGCGCGCTCTGCGGGCCCGACAGCAGGCGGGCGAGGGCCTCGTTGAGCTCGTGCAGCGCCTCGGGCTGCACCGCGTCGAGGGTGGCGATGCGCAGCAGCACGTCGCTGCGCAGGCGCTCGGGCAGCAGTTTGACGATGGCGCCCGCGTGATCCGGTTCGAGGTGGGCGAGGATCGCCGAGACGATCTGCGGATGCTCGTCCTTGACGAGATCGGCGACGCTCGCGGCGTCCATCCACTTGAGACTTTCGATGCCCGCGATGTCGCCCGCCTGCGCGATGTGCGACAGCAGGTGTCCGGCGCGGTCCTCTCCGAGGGCCTTGACCAGCAGGGTGCGCACCGTCTGCTCGTCTGCGCTCAGGGGCGCATCCTCGCCGGTGACGGAGGTGAATTCGTCGAGCACCTCTTCGACCTGCTCGTGCGGCACGCTCTTGAGCGCGGCCATGGCCTCGCCGAGCTTCTGCACCTCGCGCGGGCCGAGATGGCGCAGAACCGCCGCCGCGTCGTCCTCGCCCAGGGAGAGCAGGAGGGTCGCGCCCTTCTGCAGCCCCTCAGCGTTTGCCGCGCTCATTGCCGTCCGCCCATTCCTTGATGACGTTCGCGACCAGCTTCGGGTTCTGGCGCGCCAGTTCGCGCGCGTTCGCGAGCTTCTGATCGTAGGCCAGCGCCGCCGCGCTCGCCTGCCCCGCGAGTTCGATCCGGCCCTGCGTGTCCTCCGGCTCGCGGGCAGCGCGCTCGGTGAGCGAGCGCATGACCGGACGCACCACGGCGAGGAACAGCCACAGCACGAGGGCGCCGGCGAGCAGTGCGCGCCCGACGTCCGCCGCCAGCCCCAGGACGCGCGGGTTCTCCCACAGCGCAACTTCGGGGATGGCCTCGGTGTCGGCGGCGCTGAACGGGCTGTTCGCGACGTTCAGCGTGTCGCCACGCTCCTTGCTGTAGCCCATCGCCTCCTTGACCAGATCCTGGATCTGCTTGAGCTCGGCCTCGCTGTACGGCTTCATCACCGGCTTGCCGTCCTTGCCGGCGGCCTTCCGGTGATTCACGACCACCGCCACCGACAGGCGCTTGACCACACCGGCTGCCTGCCGCGTGTGGCGGATGGTCTTGTCGAGCTCGTAGTTGATGGTGGCATCGCGCCTGCCGTAGAGGGCGGCGGTGGCGGCAACGCTCGCCGCGGCGCCTGCCGCCGGCGCGTTGATCGGAGCCGTGGCCGTGGCCGGCGGCTGGTTGGTGAGCGCACCGGGCACGCCGGCGGCCGGCTGCTCGCGGCTGCTGTTCTCGATCGTCTGCTGGCTGCGCACCGCGGGCTCGGCGCTGCCCTGGTTCGGCCGGTAGCTCTCGGCGGTCTGCTCGTTGAAGGAGAAATCGACATCCGCGCTCACGCGTGCGCGCAGATTGGCCGGACCGGTGATCGGGGTGAGGATGTCCTCGATCCGTTTGACATAGGAGCGCTCGATCTCCTGGACGTACTTGAGCTGGCCCGGATCGAGGCCGGCGCTGCGCTGCGCGTCGGCGGACGAGTTGAGCAGGTTGCCGTTCTGATCGATCACCGAGACCGCGGTGGCGGTCAGGTGCGGCACGCTGGCCGCGACCAGATGGACGACGCCGGCGACCTGCTGGGCTTCGAGGGATCGGCCGGCGCGAAGATTGACGAGCACCGAAGCCGAGGGCTGCTGCTCGTCGCGCAGGAAGCCGCTCGCCTTGGGAATGGCGAGATGCACGCGCGCGCCCTGCACCGCCGCGAGCGACTGGATCGAGCGCGCGAGTTCGCCTTCGAGGCCGCGCTGGTAGTTGAGCTGCTCCTGGAACTGGGAGACGCCCAGCTTCTGGGTGTCCATCAGCTCGAAGCCGACCGCCCCTCCCCTGGGCAGTCCCTGGGACGCGAGCCGCAGTCGCGCGTCATGAACCTGGTCGGAGGGCACCAGGATCGCACTGCCGCCTTCCGAGTACCGGTAGGGGACGTTCTGTTGCTGCAGGGCGGCGACGATCGCGCCGCCATCCTTGTCCGAGATGTTGGAGAACAGCACCGCGTAGCTCGGCGCGCGCGCCCACAGCCAGGCGCCTGAGACGAGCGCGATGGCCAGTGCCAGCGCGGCCAGCGCAGCCATCTTCTGGCGCGGGGGTAGCTGCACGAAGCCCCGCAGGAGGGGCAGGGGCAGGGCGGTGGGTTCGGCCATGGCGAATGCGTTCGCGGTTGTCGGGAATGCCGCGGATTGTCCGCTGCGCCCGGGCCGCCGGGTTCGCCGAATAGCGGGGCAAACCCGCGCCTTTTCGACTGCTGTCTGCGGGCTCGCGGCGCTAAGCTGCGCATGCGATGGAAACGACCGGAATCTCCCGGATGCTGGCGCAACTGCGCGCCGTGGCCGAGGCCGCAGGCGCGACCCCGGCTGGCGGCGCGGCGGCGGGCGCGGTCGACTTCGCCCAGGTGCTCAAGGGCGCGCTGGACGAAGTCAATCGAACGCAGGTCGGCGCCCAGCGGACGGCGCGGGATTTCAGCGCCGGCGCCCCCCAGGTCAGCCTGCAGGACGTGATGATCAACCTGCAGAAGGCGAACCTGTCGTTCCAGCAGATCGTTCAGGTGCGCAACCGGCTCGTCTCCGCGTACCAGGAAATCATGAACATGCCGCTGTGAAAGACGGTTGCGGGTTCCGGGTTTCGGGTTCCGCGCGCCCGAACGCGCCGTGATCCGGGATATGCCGTTCGAATCCCCGGAACCGGCATCGCACGTCTGCGCGCTCGGGCATCCGGAATCCGCCAGCGACAGGAACGCCGGCGCCGCGCGGGCGGTCGCTTTCGACGGCCGCTTCGGGCGCGTCGCGTAAATCACCGCTTCCGTACGCCCCCCCTCAAGGCCCGCCATGTCGCAAGCACAGCGTATCGACGTCCTCATCCCGACCTACAACCACGGTCATTTCCTCGACCAGTGCCTGAGCGCCGTCATCGCCCAGACACGCGGCGACTTCTCGGTACTGGTGATCGACAACGCGTCGTCGGACGACACCCCGGCGATCGTGGCCCGCTGGCAGAAGCGCGATGCGCGGGTGCGCTACCTGCGCAACGACATCAATCTCGGCCACGTCGAGAACATGAAGAAGGCTTACCGCCTGACCTCGGCCGAATACGTCGTGGTGCTGCCGGCCGACGATCTGTGGCAACCGACCTTTCTCGAACAGACCGCCGGTGCGCTCGATGCGCACCCGGAATGCGCCTATGCCTACACCGGATGGCGCAATTTCTTCGACATGCCCGATGGCGGCAGCGGCGTGCCGCCTGGGACGGAAAGCGACGCCTGGATTCCGCACTGCGCCAGCGGCGTGGTCGAGGACATGACCTGGCTCGTCGTCGGAAACTGGATCCCCCTGTCCTTCGGTGTCTTCCGCCGCGCCGTCTGCGACCGCCTCGGCGGCCTCTTCCCGGAGCATCTGGGGCACATCGCCGATCTCCTGCTGTGGATGCGGCTTTCGGCGCTGGGCAAGTCCTGTTTCGTCAAGGAGCCGCTCGGCAAGATCCGCCATCACGGCAAGAACACGACGCACGACCTGGTGGCCAGCGGGCGCAGCGCCTTCGAGCACATCCACGTGCTCGACCTCGTCTATCAGTCCGACCTGTGGTCGCACCCCATCCGCCTCCTTGCCAAGTGCTGCCAGATCCGCCTGATGACCGGAATGTCGCTGTACGACACCGCCACCCGGTTCGGCAACGAGAAAACGCCGGCGATGATTCGCGATTACCTGGAGCGTCATCGCAGCGACTTCTACGTTGCCGTGGCGCGCTGCATCATCGGCTACCTCGGCACCGGCACCGGCGTCGGCACGAACGAGGAAGCGATCAGGCTGCTCGATGCCGCCCTCGAGCTTAGCCCGGGCCACGCCGAGGCAACGGCCTTGCTGCACTCGACGCAAACGCTGGAGAGCGCCCCTTACCCGACCTGGATCCGCAACCACGCGCTGACCGAAATCGATGCCGAGGTCTTCGCCGAGCGGATGATGTTGCGCTGGCGGGAGAAGCCGGTATTCCACCTGCTGATGTGGGTGGAGCCGCAGCAACGGGCGCTGCTGGCCGATACCATCGACGCCCTGAGCCGATCCTTCTACCGCGACTGGCGGCTGACCGTGATCGCGCCCTTCGCATGCCTCGATCCGGTGTTGGGCGAGATTCCCGTTCTCAGGTGGATCGAGGCGGACCCCGATTCCGCGCTCGGGGCGCTCAACCAGGCGGTCGCCGACGGTGACGGCGACTGGTTCGCCCTGATCCCGCCCGGCCTGCGCATCGAGCCGCACACCCTGTTGCGCTTCGGCGATTACATCGACCTGCATCCCGAGTGGCGCCTCATCTATTGCGACGACGACAGCATCACGGAAGACGGCGAACGCATCGACCCGCGCTTCAAGCCGGACTTCAACCTCGACATGCTGCGCTCGACCGACTACATCGGGCCGGCGTTCGTCTGCCGCGCCGCGCTGGCCGCTGCGGGCGGCAGCGCTTTCCTGATACCTGGCGCGGAAGGGCACGATCTGGCACTGCGCATCCTCGACGCGCACGGCGAGGCGGCCTTCGGCCATATCGCCGATGTGCTGATGCACCGGCCCGAGGCCATCCGCCCGGGCGCCGATGACGCGCATCGGATGGCGATCGTCATGCACCTGGAACGGCGCGGCGTGGCCGGCAAGGTGTTGGCCGGCTACCTGCCGGGCACGTTCCACATCGAGTACGCGCACCCGAGCCCGGCCGCGGTGACCATCGTCATTCCCAACAAGGACGCGCTCGAATTCCTCGAGCCCTGCCTGAACAGCCTGCTCGAAAAGACCGATTACC
>Ga0210044_10001984_pt1 | contig 30994 bp, 34 predicted proteins | sample CryGey13umfilter_2_FD_183959 | JGI IMG/M metagenome (GOLD analysis project Ga0210044, IMG submission 183959) | Groundwater microbial communities from aquifer in Utah, USA - Crystal Geyser 4/9/14 3 um filter (SPAdes) (version 2) | ecosystem: Environmental > Aquatic > Deep subsurface >...
TGGTTGCCGCCCGTTGTGCAAGAGGTTTCGGCTCGTCTGGTCGCGTGATCGAGTGCGCACTTCTGTCAGGCCTTTGAGTGCGGCGCTGTCAGAGGCCGCTGGCCGGTATGGTGATCCGCGGATCGGGCCCAAATCTCAGCCAAGAGCTGTGACGCTCTGGCAATTACCCTGGTTTTCCCGGTCCGGATCTGTTCGATCATGCGCCCATTCGGGTCGTGTCTAGAACGTTGTGGAAATTGGAGGGCGGCGTAATCTCTGGGTATGAAAGACAGACCAATCGGCGGCTTCAGCCGCCAAAGAGATCACGCAATGAAGGATGATACCGAGACTTCGACGTTCGCGCTATTGGCCGGTGACGGTGCATTCGACCCGTTGGAGGACGGGGTGCGCCAGCGGGTCGATTGAGCAACCTGTTGTCTGGAAATTCAGCTGGGAGCGGATCACGCATCCTGGCATTCCCACTTGATGTAGGCCTTGGTGTCCGAGGCCCATTTTTCGTCGATCTCGACCAGGATGGCGGAGACGAGGCGCTTGAGGGCGTCTTCGCCGGGAAAGACCCGGACCTTGACGGTGCGGCGCTTGAGTTCCAGCTGAACGGCGCGCTCCATGGGGTTTGAGGTGCGCACGCGGCGGCGGTGCTCGGGCAGCGCGAAGACGGCGAGACCCTCGGGGACGTTCTCGTCGAGCCATGCCGCGAGTTTCGGAGCGGTGTCGCGGTAGGTCGCGACCAGCTCGGCGAGGGCGGCTTCGGCCTTCGCCAAGGAGGCTGCGTTCCAGAATGAGCCATTGGAACGCCATTGGTCCGAGAGACAATGGCGAATGCGCAGCTCGGCGCCGATGCGCTTGCGGATTGCGAGGCTTGGCGCGTGATGGATGGCGTTCTGGGCGAGGTGGAACTGGCAGCGTTGCCATGTCGCGCCGCCGAGCACCGCCCTGCGGGCGGCGCGCAGCCCGGCATGGTCGTCCGACCCCAGCCTGTAGCGCGACATCGCCGGTGACGGGTCCGCGACATCGCTGGTGACGAGTCGGCGGTGACGAGGTGAGAGTGCCGCGCGGTGGTCAGTGAGATCAAGATGCGATGTCACTGGGCGCGGTTTGTTTCTGGTCAGGTCTCCTTTTCAGTTTCGCTGGCGGTGACGGGATCAATGTCGCGCGCGGTGTCGCTGAGCGATGTCGCGGCAGCGAGGGCCGCGCGTCGTCGGCAGCTTTCGACGTTCATCTCGAGGATGGTTGCGTGGTGGACGAGCCTGTCGATGGCGGCGACGGTCATGGCCTTGTCGGGGAAGACGGCGTCCCATCCGCTGAAGGGCTGGCTGGCGGTGATCATGATGGACCGGCGCTCGTAGCGGGCGGAGATCATCTCGATGAGGACGGAGGTCTCGGCCTGATCCTTCCGGGCGCAGGACAGGTCATCGAGGATCAGCAGGTCGAAGCGGTCGAGCCTTGCGATCTCCTGAGCGAGGTTGAGCGCCTGCCGAGCGGCTTGCAGGCGCTGGACGATGTCGGTGGTGCGGGTGAAGAGCACCCTGTATCCGCGGCGGACGCGTTCATGGCCGATACCTGCCTTGACCCGATCCCGTTCTTCGGAGGTCACGCCGTCGCGCATACCGCTGTCCTTCTCGGCCTGCTTGACCCATCCGCTCAAGGTCTGGGGAATACAGCCGATCTTCGGTGCAATGGCCGACATCGCGCCCGCCTGCGTTTCGTAGGAGCCTTGATGCTCGAACACCATCCGGACCGCTCGTGCGCAGACCTCAGGCGAGTAGCGATTTGCCATTTTGCTTTTTGTCATACCCGTCATCCTTGCTTAAGTTGACGGTCTCCGACAGACCCGGGGCGATTCAGGCCCAGGCGCCCCGGACAAAAAATCCCTCTCCAGCGTCAGCTCTCCGATCTTTGCATGCAGGGTCTTCACGTCGATCACCGGTTCCGCCGCCGGTTCCGCCTCGGCCTTCGGCGCCGCGCCGAACACCCCGGCGGCGCCATCGAGAAGCTGGTCGCGCCACTGCTTGATCTGCTGCGGATGCAGATCGAAATCCTGCGTCAGCCCGATCAGCGTCTTCTCGCCCTGAACTGCGGCCACCGCCACTCTCGCCTTGAATGCCGGGCTGTGGTTCCGGCGCGGTCGTCTTGCCATGGCCTTCTCCTCGCTCGCGGCACCATGGCGCCGTTGCTCGGATAATCCATTGATCCCGGCTGTTCAGTACTCCAGAGCCGATTCTCCACACCGCGGCCTCGTCGTCCACTGGGCCGACCGTCGAGGGGACCACCTCCGACAGGAACTCAAGCCGGTTGCGTCGCGCCGCCGTGAGCAGCGCGCCGCGCTCGCACACCGGCGTCGCGCCCGACACCGGGGCGCCGCCGCCTCAGACGCCGCCGCCCAGCTTCACCACAAGCACGGCGGCGGCAAGCAGGATCGCCGTCTCCACGCACACGATGACGACATGCCCGCCGCCGACCTCGGCGATCGACTTCAGCCGGGTCTTCATCCCCAGCGCGGCGATCGCGGCGACTAGAAGCCAGCGCGAGGCGTCGGCGATCGCCGCGGCCGCGCCCGTCGGCAGCGCGCCTGCGCTGTTGGCCAGCACCAGCGCGACGAAGCCGACCAGGAACAGCGGCGGGCGCTGCACCCCGCCCGCCCGGTGCCCCGCGCCGCGCAGCGCCAACACGACGATCAGCAGCACCACCGGCAGCAGCGCGACCCGCGTCAGCTTGACCACGGTCGCGACCGCGCCGGCCTCGTCAGACACCGAATAGCCCGCGCCGACCACCTGCGCGACGTCGTGGATGGTCGCGCCGATCAGAAAGCCCGCCTGAACGTCCGACAGCCCGAGCGCCGAGAACAGCAGCGGATAGGCGACCATCGCGAAGGTCGAAAGCGTGGTGACGGCGACGACGGTGAACAGCGTGTTGCGCTCCAGCTTGTCGTTGGAGGGGATCACGGCGGCCAGCGCCAGCGCGGCGGAGGCGCCGCAGATCGCCACCGCCCCGCCGGTCAGCAGCGCGAAGCGCCAGCCCCGCCCGCACAGCGGCGCGATGACGAACCCGGCCGCGATGGTCAGCGCCATCAGCCCGGCCACGGCGGCGAAGGCGCCGCCGCCAAGCCCGGCGATCTCGGAAAAGGTGATCCGCGCGCCGAGGCAGGCGACGCCGAGGCGCAGCAGCGTGCGCGCGGTGAAGCCGACGCCCGGCGCGCAGCGCGCCTCGTCGGCCAGAAAGCCGAAGGCCATGCCGATCAGCAGGGCGAACAGCATCACCGGCGCGCCGTAATGCTCGCTGAGGAAGGTCGCGGCGAGCGCGATCAGCGCCGCCACCGCCACGCCGGGGGCGAGCCCGCGCGCGCGCGCGCCGATCAGGGTGAAATCCGGCATGAAGGCTCCTTCACGCCGGGCGGCGGGGCCGCCCGGCGCGGGTTGGGGTCAGGCGCTGCGGTATAGCTTGGTCAGCGAGAACTCGCGATGGCCAAGCGCCTCCGCCGCCGTGAAGCGGCCGTTGGCGGTGCGAACGATCATGTCGATCAGCGCGTCGCCCGCCTGGTCGATGGTCTGCTCCCGCTTCAGCACGCCGGTCACGTCCACGTCGATATGCTCGGACATGGTGCGCAGGGTGCGCGGATTGCCGGTGATCTTGATCACCGGCACGATCGGGTTGCCGATCACGTTGCCCTGTCCGGTGGGGAAGGTGTGGACCACATAGCCCGCCGCCGCCATCAGCGGCACGCACTCCGCCGCCGCCGAGGAGGTGTCCATGTAATAAAGCCCCGGCCCTTTCGCGGGCGCCTCGGCGGGTTTCAGCGCGTCGATGTAGCGCGACGTGCGGCCGATCTTTTCGAGGTTGCCGAGCGCCTTTTCCTCGATGGTGGTCAGCCCGCCGATGATGTTGCCCTTGGTGGGCTGGCTGTCGGACAGATCGGAGGTCTTGTAGGCCTCGATCACCTCGGCCTGATAGGCGTCGAACAGCGCGCGGAACTTGGCGCCCGCTTCGGGGGTGGCGGCGCGGGCCTGGCAGATGTGCTCGGCGCCGGTGATCTCGGAGGTCTCGCCGAACACGCCGTAAAGCCCGTGCGGGATCAGCTTGTCATACATGTTGCCGACCGTCGGGCAGGACGACAGCCCGGTGGTGGTGTCGCTCTCGCCGCATTTGGTCGAGACCCAGAGGTCGGTCAGCGGGCATTCCTGACGCTGCTGGTCGGTCGCCCAGTGGACGAACTCCTTGGCCTTCCAGCTCGCCTGCCGGATGGTCTCGAAATCGCCTTTCTGCTCGATGGAGAAGCCCTCGACCGGCTTGCCGGTTTTGGCGATGCCGTCCACGATGATCTTGGTCCACTCCGGCTCGATGCCGATCACCACCACGGCGGCGACGTTGGGGTTGGACCCGGTGCCGATCATGGTGCGGAAATGCAGGTCGAGGTCTTCGCCGAACTGCAGCCGCCCGTAAGCGTGCGGGATCGCCAGCGTGCCCTTCACGTTGTTGGCGACCGACTCGCAGGCGGCGTTGGAGATGTCGTCCACCGGCAGGATCAGCACGTGGTTGCGCACGCCGACGCGGCCGTTCTCGCGCCGCCACGCCGTGATCGTCTGTGAGGATGCGTCAAAGGCCATGGCTCACCACCTCTTGGTTTTGCAATTGTGGACGTGGACGTGCTCGCCCACGGCGGCGGGGCCGACCATCTTGCCGATGTCCTCGCCGTATTTCATCACCGTGTCGCCGGGCTTGAGATCCTTCAGCGCCACCTTGTGGCCGATGGGGATGTCCGCCTTGGCGACGAGCCGGAAGTCGGAATTGTCGTGGGTGACGACGCCGAGCATTTCCGTGCCCGCCGTCAGACCCTCGACGACGACCACGCCGACATTGTCGGCGTGATCATGGACGAGAAGATGGGGCGCCTTGGTCAAGGCTGTCTCCTTTCAGGGTTTGAGGATCAGTTTCGGCGCGGCCACCCGGCCCGCCGCGATGTCTTCGAAGGCGCGCGCGCCTTCGGAGAGCGGGCGCGTCTCGGTCCAGTCGAGCGCGCCAAGCCGGCCCGAGAAGATCGCCGAGGCGGTCTCCCGGAAATCCTGCATGGTGTAGGTGTAGGCGCCGAAGAAGGTGATCTCCTGCAGCGTCATCCGCCGCACGTCGAGCCCGCCAGCGGCGGCGCCGAGGCCGATGTGGCCGATCACCCCGCCGGGCCGCGCCGCGCGGCAGGCGGCGGCGCGGGTCGCCTCGAAGCCGACGCCGTCGATCACCAGATCGACGGCTTCCGGCCCGGTCTCCGCCATGGGATCGTAGGTGCGGAAGTCGCCCGCGCGCGCGACGATGGCGCGGCGGGCGGCGGCGGGTTCGGCCAGCCAGATCTCGCGCGCGCCATGCGCCGCCAGCGCCAGCGCCGCGCCCAGCCCGATCGCGCCGCCGCCGATCACCAGGCACCGCGCCGCCTCCAGCGGCGGCGTCAGCGCGCGCCGCGCCAGCCGCACCGCGTGCCAGCCGCAGGCGAGCGGCTCGGTCAGCGCCGCCGTCTCGGTGGACACGGCGTCGGGAATGGCGATCAGATTGCCGCGCGGCATGGCGAGCCGCTCGGCGAACGCCCCTTCGCGCGGCGGCATCGAGATGATCTCGCGGCGCGCGCACAGGTTCTCGCGCCCGCCCCGGCAATCGGCGCAGACGCCGCAGGTCACCAGCGGGTTGACGGTGACGCGCGCGCCCTCCGCCGTCACCCCCGCCGCCTCGTGGCCGAGGATCAGCGGCGCCGGGCGGCGCGCGTCATGGCCCGCCCAGGCGTGCATGTCCGAGCCGCAGACGCCGACATGCGCGACGCTCAGCAGCGTCTCGCCCGGCCCCGGCGTCGGCGCCGCGACCTCGCGGAAATCGAGCGCCTTCGCCCCGGTATAGACCAGCGCCTTCATTTCGCGGTGAACCCCCCGTCCACATGCAGAACCTGCCCGGTGACAAAGGCGCAGGCGTCCGAGCACAGAAACAGCGCCGGGCCGATCAGGTCGTCAAGCGCGCCGTTGCGCCCGACGCAGGTCTGCGCCGCGTTGCGCGCCGCCCGCTCGGGATCGTCGAACACGGCGCGGGTGAGCTCGGTGGGAAAGAACCCCGGCGCCAGCGCGTTGACCAGAACGCCGTCGCCTGACCACGCCTGCGCCATCGCCCGCGTCAGCTGGGCGACGCCGCCCTTGGAGGCGCCATAGGCCAGCCCGGCGGGAAAGGCGCGCACGGACTGGAGCGAGGCGATGTTGAGGATGCGGCCCCAGCCCTTCGCCCGCATGGCCGGGACCAGCGCCTGCGCCAGAAAGAACGGCGCGGCGAGGTTGAGGTCGAGCGTCGCGCGCCACGCCTGCGGCGTCACCGCGTCCGCCGCCAGCCTCGGGTTCAGCCCGGCGGCGCTCACCAGAATGTCGGGCGCCCCGAACGGCGCCGCGATCCGTTCCGCCAGCGGCCCCAGCGCGGCGTAGTCGGCCAGGTCGGCGGCCAGCGCCGCCGTCTCGCCGCCGGTCTCGGCCCGCCAGTCCTCCAGCGCCTCGGCCCGCCGCGCGACGCCGACCACCCGCGCGCCCGCCTGCGCCAGCGCGCGGGCGAGCGCGCGGCCGATGCCGCCGCTCGCCCCGGTGACGCAGGCGACGCGGCCCGCGACGGAGAAACGCGCCGACATCGCGCTCACTCCGCCGCGCTGAGGTCGAAGTTCTCGGTCGGGAAATACTTCGCCAGCCTGATGTCGGCGGTGCGGGCGTGGCCCTCCATGCCCTCCAGCCGCGAGATGCGCGCGGTGGCCAGCGCCACGCGTTTGGCGCCTTCGGCGGTCGCGCGCTGCCAGGTGACCAGCTTCATGTACTTGTGCACCGACAGCCCGCCGGTGTAGCGCGCCGCGCCCGAGGTCGGCAGCACATGGTTGGTGCCCGCCGCCTTGTCGCCGTAGGCGACCGTGGTCTCCTCGCCCAGAAACAGCGAGCCGTAGCAGGCCAGCCGGTTCAGCCACCAGTCGAGATCGGCGGCCTGCACGGTGAGGTGCTCGGGCGCGGTCGTGTCCGAGACGCGCGCCATCTCCTCGCGGTTGTCGCACAGGATCACCTCGGCGTAGTCGGCCCAGGCGGCGGCGGCGTTCTGGCCGTTCAGCTCCGGCAGATCGGCGATCAGCTGCGGCACCCGCGCCATCACCTGCTCGGCGAGGTCGCGGCGATCGGTGACCAGCCAGACCGGCGAGTTGTAGCCGTGTTCGGCCTGCCCCACGAGGTCGGCGGCGACGATCTCGGGGTCCGCCGTCGCGTCGGCGATGATCAGGCTGTCGGTGGGGCCTGCGAACATGTCGATGCCGACGCGGCCGAACAGGATGCGCTTGGCCTCCGCGACGAACTGGTTGCCGGGGCCGACCAGAATATCGGCCCTGGGCAGCCCGAACAGCCCGAACGCCATCGCCGCCACGCCCTGCACGCCGCCGAGCGCCAGGATGCGGTCGGCGCCGCACAGATCGGCGGTGTAGATGATCGCGGGGTGCACGCCGACGCCGGGGCGCGGCGGCGAGCAGGCGGCGATGTGGCCGCAGCCCGCGACCTTGGCGGTCGTCACCGTCATCAGCGCCGAGGCGATATGCGCATAGCGCCCGCCCGGCGCGTAGCAGCCCGCCGCCTGACAGGGGATCGCCTTCTGCCCCGCGATCAGCCCCGGCGCGATCTCGAAGGTCATGTCGGTGATCGTCGCCTTCTGCGCCTCGGCGAAGCGGCGCACGTTGTCGTGCGCATAGCGGATGTCGTCCTTGAGCTTTTGCGAGACCTTCGCCGCCGCTTCGTCGATCTCGTCGCGGGTCAGCACCACGTTGCCCTCGTAGCGGTCGAACTGCGCCGCATAGCGCCGCGCCGCCGCGTCGCCGCCGGCCTCGATCTCGTCGAGGATGGTCTGCACCGTCGCGCGCACGGCGCCGGCGTCGTCGGTGGCGGCGCGCGCGGCCTTCTTGAGGTATTGCACGGTCATCTGAGCCTCACTTGTAGATGTCGGGGAGCAGCGTGGTGGACAGCGCCGGCCAGTAGGCGATCATCAGCACCACGATCAGCATGCACAGCACGAAAGGCGTCGCCCGCGCGGCGATCTTGAGGATCGACTCGCCCGTCAGCCCGGCGACCACGAACAGGTTGAGCCCCAGCGGCGGCGTGATGAAGCCCACGCCCAGCGCGGTGATCATCATGATGCAGAACTGGATCTCGTTCATGCCGATCTCGTCGGCCAGCGGCTTGAGCAGCGGCGCCAGGATCACGATGTTCGGCGTCGTCTCCATCACGCAGCCGGCGGCGATCAGGATCGCGATCATCAGCAGGATCAGCAGCGTCGGATCGTCGGTCAGCGAGGTGACGGCGGCGACGAAGCCCTGCGGCACGCCGAGCGCCGCCATGGTCTGCGCCAGCGGCAGCGAAAAGGCGATGATCGGCAGGATCACGCCGTTCACCTTGGCCGACGACACCATCATCGCCGGAAAGTCCGACAGCTTGAGCGTGCCGATCACGAAGCCGATGAAGATGGTGACGACCACCGCCGTCGCGCCCGCCTCGGTCGGCGTCAGCTGGCCCGAGAAGATGCCCCAGAAGATCACGCCCGGCACCATGAACGCGTACCAGCCGCGCCCCAGCGCCCCGAGCAGGTTCGCGCCCCATTCGCTGAAGGTGATCAGCCCGCCGCCCTCGTAGGCGTGGCGGCGGTTGACGAGGGTGTTGGTCACCAGGATCGAGACGAGGATCAGGATGCCGGGGATCAGCGCCGCCTGGAACAGCGTCGAGGCCGAGATGCCCAGCACCAGCCCGATCACGATATAGGCGATGGAGGGCGGGATCAGGATGCCGGTGCAGGCCCCGGCGGCGACCAGCGCGCAGGCGTAGGGGCGCGGATAGCCGCTCTCGACCAGCCGCGCGATGGTCATCCGCCCGACCGCCGCCGCGCCCGCCGCGTCCGACCCCGAGATCGCCGAGAACATGCCGCAGACCAGCACCGTCGCCGAGCCGAAGCCGCCCCGCGCCCAGCAGGTCAGCGCCTCGGCCACGTCGAGAAAGCGGCGCGACAGACCGGTGCGCACCAGCACGTCGCCGGTGAGGATGAACAGCGGCACGGCGGTCAGCGCGAAATGGTCGATGCCGTCGAACAGGCTCTCGCCCAGCAGCGACAGCGGCAGCACCTCCGACACCGCCAGCATCGTCACCGCCGCCGCGCCGATGGCCGCCCATATCGGCACGCCGAGCGCGATCAGGACGACGAAGAACAGGACCGGGCCGTAGAACGTCCACCCGATCGCGACCGTCTCCTGGTCGAACTGGTTCCAGAGCATGACCGGCCCTCAGTCGAACAGCCGCGCGCCTTCGTAGACGGGACGTCCCGCACGAAGGTCCGCGATGTCGCGGGCGAGCGACTGCGCCAGACGGAACGCCATCAGGCCGAAGCCGATCGGCACCGCCGCGAGAAACCAGACCATCGAGACGCGCAGGCCGTGGCTGATCGAGCCGAACTTCCACGACACCGACACCACGTCGAGCGACCAGCGCAGCGCCAGCGCCGCGATCGCCAGCATCACCAGGTCGCCGAAGATGTAGAGCAGCGTCTTCACCCCCGGCGAGACGAAGGCGAACAGCACGTCGATGCGGATGTGCGCCCGCTCCTTGACCGCCGAGGCGGCGCCGATCCAGGCGAGATAGATGAAGGCGTAGCGCACCACCTCCTCGCCCCAGATCGAGGAATAGGCGAACACCTCGCGGCGGATCACCTCCACCGCCATCGTGGCGACCAGCATCGTATAGAACACCAGAAGCGCCCAGCGCTCCGCATTCCTGTCGATCAGGCTCAGCATGGCGGCCTCCCGCGCCTCGGCGCGTTGCGGTTCATGGCGGGGGGATCCGGACGCGCGCGGCGCGCCCGGCGTCGGCTATCGGTCGGCTATCAGTCGGCTATCTGTCGGCTATCGGTCGGGCGTCAGGCGTCGTGGACGTAGTGGCGCCCCTGCGCGCCCGCGGCCTCGGCGAGCGCCTCGAACGTGGCCATCGAGCCGGCGAGCTCGGTCTTGAAGCGGTCCCACTCGCTGCGCTGATAGCCTGCGGCCTCGCGCCACTGGGCCATCTCGTCGTCGGTCGGCGAATAGAATTCGACCCCCGCCGCGCGCATCTCCGCCATCGCATAGTTGCGCGCGGCGGGCACCTTGGCGAGGTTCTGCGCCGAGGTGATTTCGGAGGCGAAGTCGATGCCGGCGCGCACGTCGGCGGGCAGCCCGTTGAACCACTCGAGGTTGCAGGAGAACACCTGACTGTCGGGCACCGCCTGGGTGAAGCTGACGTAGGACAGGATGTCCTTGAAGCCGAACACGTGCAGCGCGCCCACCGCAGGGTCGAGCGCGTCGGCGACGCCCTGCTTGATCGCCGAGGGGGTCTCGCCCCAGGCGACCGGGGTCGGGTTGGCGCCGACCATGCGGTAGAACTGCTGGAGCATTTCCGAGCCCGGCACGCGGAACTTGATCCCGGCGAGGTCGGCGGGCGTGCGCACCGGGCCGCGGCCGCCCTTGCGGATCGCGACCACGCGCGGATCGATCACCACATAATACAGCGGCTTGAACCCCCTGGCCTCGACCTTGGGATCGACCTCGGTGCGCCAGACCTCGGAGCTGACAAGGTTCACGAAGCGCTGGTTCGAGCCGCAGAGATACGGCAGGTTGATGAGGTCCACCACCGGCGCGAAGGGCGCGAAATTCGACAGCGAGTGCTGCGCCGCCTGGATGGTGCCGCCCTGCACCTTCTGCACCAGCGCCCCGCCCGCGCCAAGCTGCCCGCCGGGCGCCAGCTTGACATAGACCTTGCCGTTGGTGGCGTTCTGGACGTTCTCCTTGAAGTCGAGCTGCATGATCGGATAGCTGCGGTCCGCCGTGAGGGCGTAGGCGGTGGCCAGGTTCATCACATGGTCCGCCGCCTTCTCGCGCCCGGCCTCCTCGCGCGAGGTCTGCGCCACGGCCTTCGAGGACCACAGCGTGCCCGCCGCGCCCGCCACCATCGCGGCGGTGAAGGCGCCGGAGCCGGTCAGCTTCAGGAAATTCCGCCGTTCGGCGGCGGCGATCTCATCCCGTTCGCGGGCGTCGGTCATGGCGCGGTCCTCCCCTGGTCGCCTTGTTGTTTCGCAATCGCCTCTCGGGCGAGAACGCCGATCACGAAAAGAACCGCTGCGGTCAGGAGGATCGCCATCTCCGCCACGTCGCCGAGGAACACGCCCTTGCGGGCGGCGCCGAAAGCCACGTTGGTGAAGAAGACGACAAAGGCGATGAGCGCCAGCGCAAGGCTGGCGGCGGCGAGCCGCTTCATCCGATTTCCTCCCAAGACAGCGATTCGTTTCGCTTTGTGTCACTGTAAGCGCTTGCATCACCCCTTTGCAAGCGTTTGCACTGGCGTAATATGACCGAACCGCGTAGTTGAGCGCAAATTTCCAAGAGAGATCGCCATGGCCTCCGCGTCGCTGGATGATGTCGCACGCCGCGCCGGGGTCTCCACGGCGACGGTCTCGCGCGCGCTCAACGCGCCGCAGATGGTGCGCGCGGAGACGCGGGCCCGCGTCGAGGCCGCCGTGGCCGCGCTCGGCTACACGCCGCATTTCGGCGGCCGCGCGCTCGCCAGCAACCGCACCAACACCATCGGCGCCGTGATCCCGACCATGGAGAACGCGATCTTCGCGCGCGGCGTCCAGGCGATGGAGGACGAGCTTTCCGAGCGCGGCGTCACGCTGCTGGTGGCGACCTCGCATTACGACGCGGCGCGCGAGGCCCGCCAGGTGCGCGCCCTGCTGGCGCGCGGCGTGGACGCCGTCGCCCTGATCGGGCGCGCGCGGCCCGACGCCGCCTATGAGGCGCTGCGCGCGCGCGGCGTGCCGTTCGTGACGCTGTGGAGCGCCGATGCAGGCGGCGGGCCGCCGTTCGCGGGCTTTGACAACCGCGCGGCGGCGCAGGCGATGGCGGCGCTGGTGCTCGACCACGGCCACCGCCGGATCGCGATGATCGCGGGCGTGACGGCGGGCAACGACCGCGCCGCCGCGCGCGTCGCGGGCGTGCGCGCCGCGCTGGCGGCCTGCGGCGTCGCGCTGGCGGCGCCGTTTCTGGTCGAGACGCCCTACGATCTCGACGCCGCCGACGCCGCCGCGCGGGCGTTGATGGCGCTCGATCCGGCGCCGACCGCGATCATCTGCGGCAACGACGTGCTGGCCGCCGGCGCGCTGCGCGGCCTCAGGGAGATCGGTCGGCGCGTCCCCGAGCACGTCTCGGTGGTCGGCTACGACGACATCGACCTCGCCACCGTCGTCGATCCGCCGCTGACCACGATCCGCGTGCCGCATCGCCGGATGGGGCGCGCGGCGGCCGACATGCTGTTGCGGATGATCATGGGCGAGACGGTCGAGAGCCGCCTGTTCGATTTCGAGCTGGTGCGGCGGCGATCGCTCGCGCGTCCCGGCTGACGCGCGCGCCGCGGCCCGCCGCCGCAGCATCGCCGCAGCATCGCCGCTTGATCTTCCAGCGACTGGCGGCCGTATCCCGCGCCATGCGCCTTCCGCGAACGCCGCCTGCGTCAGCGGATGAGCGTCGCGCAGACCGCGCACCGCAGACCGCGCACCGCCGCCGTCCAGGCCGCGCCGCGCGCGCGGGCGAAGGCCGTCCATCCCGGCGGAGCCTCCATGGCGTCGCCGTCGCGCGGCCTGCGCCCCTCGAAGCGCGCCACCGCCGCAGGCGAGGCCAGCGACCAGCGCCGCGCCGCCAGCCTGCGCGCCGCCCAGGCCGCGCGCGCCATCGCGTGATCCATATGCTCCAGCCGCCCCAGCCGCAGCGCGTCGTCGTCCGCGTCCCAACCGTCGCGCCCGTTCATGGCGCCGCGCCGCCGCCGCGCCGACGAACCCATGCCGAAATGACGGTTGCGCGCGCCGATGTCAGGGCGGGAAAATGCCCCCCCCCCGCGCGCCCCTGCGCGCAATGGCGCGCATACTGCACACCGGCGCGCAATGGCGCGCGCCTCAGCGCGCGCCGCCAAGCGCGGCGGTCAGCCTTGCGTGCAGCGCGGCGGGCATCGCCAGCCCCTGATCGGCGGCGCGGGCGCGCGCGGCGAGGCGGCGGTCGCCGGGCAGGCGCGCGCCCTCCTGCGCCAGCATCGCCGCCAGCATCCCCTCCAGCCGCGCCGCGAAGCCCTGCGCCAGACCGGGGCCGCCGAAGGCGATCAGCAACTGGCCGACGCGCGGCGGCGCGCCCTCGGCGTCGAAGAACGACGCCGCCTCATGGCTGAACGCCGCGCCGGTCAGCCCCGCCGCCAGCGTCTCGACCATCAGCGCCAGCGCCGCGCCCTTGGCCCCGCCCATCGGCGCCATCGCGCCCTTCAGCGCCGCCTGCGGATCGGTGGTCGGGCGGCCCTGCGCGTCGAAGGCCCAGCCTTCGGGGATCGGCTGGCCCTTCTGCGCCGCCGCCATCACCTTGCCGCGCGCCACCGCGCTCAGCGACAGGTCGATCACCAGCGGCGCATGGCCGTCGCGCGGCGCGGCGAAGGCGATGGGGTTGGTGCCGAAGAACGCCGCCGTCCCGCCCCACGGCGCCATCGCCTTCGGCGTGTTGGCCAGCATCAGCGCGGCGCATCCCGCCTCGGCCAGCCGCTCGACATGGCGGCCAAGCTGGCCGCAATGGTGCGAGCGCGTCACCGCCGCCGCCGCCACGCCCATCTCATGCGCGAGCGCCGCCAGCGGCGCGATGGCGGCGTCGAGCGCGGGAAAGGCGAAACCGTCGGCCGCGTCGATGCGCAGGAAGGCGGGCGCGGCGCGGGTGACGACCGGCGTCGCCGCGCCGTCCACCTTGCCCGAGCGCGCCTGCGCCGCGTAGGCCTCGACGCGGGAGAAGCCGTGGCCCGGCTGGCCGTCGATCTCCGCCGACACCAGCGCCGCCGCCGTGGCGCGCGCGGCGGGCGCCGCCACCCCTGCGGCGCGGAATACGCCTTCGATCAGCGCCTGCGCCTCAGCCGCGTCCAGTCTGACCCCGGTCATCGCCGCCCTTCCCTTTCCGCCAGCGCCGCCAGCACGTTGTCGGCGGTGACCGCGCCCACCCGCGCGTCGCCCTCGCGCGTCACGCCGGCCACATGCGGCGTCAGGATCAGGTTGGGAACGCCGGCGAAGACGGCGGCGGCGGCGGCGTCGAGCGGCTCGCGCGCGAACACGTCGAGCGCCGCGCCGCCCAGCCGCCCGTCGCGCAGCGCGTCGGCGACCGCCGCCTCGTCGATCACCCCGCCGCGCGCGGTGTCGATCAGGATGGCGCCAGGCTTCATCGCCGCCAGCGCCGCCGCGCCGATCAGGTTGCTTGTGCCGGGCGTCAGCGGCACATGCAGGCTCAGCACGTCGGCGCGCGCCAGCAACGCCGCCGCCGCCACCCGCTCGACCGCCGCCCAGGCGGGGTGATCGGCGGCGAGAAAGGGGTCGTGCGCGATCACCCGCATCCCCATCGCCGCAGCCTTTTGCGCCGTCAGCCGGGCGATGTCGCCGAAGCCGTAAAGCCCCAGCGTCCGCCCCGCGATCTCGCCGCCCATCAGCCGCGCGCGCGGCCAGCCGCCCGCCAGCATCTCCGCCCGCGCGAAAAAGCAGCCGCGCGTCAGCGTCAGCGCGGCGGCGATCACATATTCCGCCACCGACAGCGCGTTGGCGCCGGTCGCGGGCATCACGCGCACCCCGCGCGCCGCGCAGGCGGGCAGGTCGATGTTGTCGAGCCCGACGCCGAGCCGCCCCACCGCCTCCAGCCCCGGCGCCGCCGCCAGCGCCGCCGCATCGACCCGGGTGCGGTTGCGCACCACCAGCGCCCGCGCCCGCGCCAGCGCCGCCAGCAGGCGCGGGCGGTCATCGACCAGCGCGGGGTCGTAGAGCGTGGGATGGGCCTCGGCCAGGCGGGCGACGGACGCGGCGTCCATGAACTCGCTGACGACGATCGTGGGGGCTGTCTCGGCCATCGTGGTTCCGTATCTCGGGGCGGCGCGCGATTCGACCGCCATTAGACGGAATTGCTCTATCTTATACAAGAACGAGTTGCCGCAGCGGCGCCGCCTGCGCTATCCTGCGGCGTCCAACAGGGGGAGAGCCGGGACGATGACGCAGGACGGGCCGCTGGTCGCGCAACCGCTCTACCGGCGCGCCGAGGCCGCGATGGTCGCGCGCATCGTCGGCGCCGTCTGGACGCCGGGGATGCGGCTGCCCAACGAATTCGCGCTGGCGCGCGAGTTCGGGGTCAGCCAGGGCACGATCCGCAAGGCGCTGACGGCGCTGGAGGAGCGCGGCCTGCTGGCGCGCAGCCCCGGCCGCGGCACCACGGTCGCGCGCACCACGCCCGCCGAGGCGTTGTTCGCCTTCTTCCGGCTGCGCGACGCCGGGGGCCGGATGGCGACGCCCGAGCCGATGGAGGAGCGCGTCGCCCGCCGCCCCGCCACCGACGCCGAGCGCGCCGAGCTGGGGGCCGACTGCGCCGAGGTCTGCGTGCTGGAGCGGGTGCGCGGCCACGCGGGCGCGCCGCTGGCGCTGGAGGCGATGCGCCTGCCCGCGCATCTGACCCCCGGCATGGAGCGCGAGACGCCGCTGCCCAACTCGCTGTATCCCTATCTTCAGGACCGCTTCGGCCTGGCGATCATGCGCGCCGCCGAGGCGGTGACCGCCGCGCTGGCCGACGCGCGCGCGGCGCGGCGGCTCGACGTGGCGGTGGGAACACCGCTGCTGCGGGTCGAGCGGCGCGCCTTCGATCTCGCCGACCGGCTGGTGGAGCTGCGCGAGAGCTTCTACCGCACCGATACGGCCCATTACGCCGTGGACCTCGCCCGATCCGCGCCCGGCGCCGGAGCGCCGTCCGTCTAGCGACGCCGCCCCGGCGGCGTCGCTGCCCCGCCGCTATTGCGCGGCGGCCTGGAAGGCGGCGTCGAGGCTGGCCTCGCAGGCCGCGATCTCGCTCTGGGCGGCGTCGATCCATTCGCGGCCGAAGTTCTTCTCATACCACGCCCACACCGGCTGCGCGGCCTGCTGGAACGCCGCGCGCTCCTGCGGGGTGGGGGTGTAGATCTCGCCGCCCGCGGCGCGGAACGCCGCGTAGGCCGCGACCGCCTTGAGCTTGGGCGCCTGGCGCGCGGTCCATTTCAGCTCCTGAAAACCGTCGAACACGATGCGCTTTTCGGCGTCGTCGAGGTTCTGGAAGCTCTCCTCGCTCATCCACCACAGCGCGCCCATGTAGGCGTGGCCGTCCAGCACGATGTGCTTGAGGTGGTCGTGGAACTTCATGTTCACGATGTCGGTGATGCCGTTCTTGGTGCCGTCCACCACGCCGGTCGCCAGCGAGGTATAGACCTCCGGCCAGGCGATCGGGGTCGGCGAGCCGCCCAGGGCCTTGACCAGTTCGATCTGCACGTCGGCGCCGATGGTGCGCAGCTTCAGCCCCGCCACGTCGTCCGGCCCGCGCACCGTCTTGCTGGTGGTGGCGATGTTGCGCCAGCCGCCGGTGTTGGAGATCGCCATCAGCCGCGCCGCGCCGACTTCCTCGAGCACCGCCGCGCGCAGCTTCTGCGTCAGCGGCCCGTCGAACACGCATTCGGCCACCGCGTCGTTGGGGAACAGATACGGCAGGTCGAGAAACTGCGCCGGCGGATACCAGCCCGCCAGCCCGCCGTTGGTGGTGATGTAGATGTCGAGCCGCCCGTCCAGCAGCGCCTCGGAGCATTCGTCGGCGTTCGAGCAGAAGCGGCCGTTGGGATAGATCTCCACCGCCAGCGAGCCGTTCGAGCCCGCCTCGACGAAGGTCTTGAACACCTGCGAGCCGTCGTAATCCTCGTCGTCCTCCGAGCCGAGGAAGGCGATCTTGAGCACCTTCGGCTCCTGCGCAAGCGCGGGAGCGGCGGCGAAGGCGCCGAGCGCGGCGGCGGTCGCCGCAGCGAGGGAAGCGAGGCGGGTTGTCATCCGGGTGGTCCTCCTTGTCAGGTTTTTCTTGCGTGTCGTCACATCAGCCCGAGCAGGCGCGGCGCGGTCAGCACCAGGTCCTCGAAGAAGGTGATCAGGAAGATCACCGCCGCCTCCACCGCCAGGAACGGCAGCAGCGCGACGGCGATCGCCTCCACCCGCTCCTTCGCCACGGCGGCGGCGACGAACAGCACAAGCCCCATGGGCGGCGTCGCCAGCCCCACCGTCACGTTCACGCACATCACGATGGCGAAATGCACCGGGTCAACGCCGATCTGATCGACGAACACCTTGCTCAGGATCGGCCCGAGGATCAGCACCGCAGGCCCCGCGTCGAGAAACATCCCCACCACGAACAGCAGCAGGTTGAGCAGGATCAGCAGCACCACGCGGTCGTCTGACAGGCTGAGCATGAAATCCGCCAGCATCTGCGCGGCGCCGACCTGATCGGAGACCCACGAGAACGCCTTGGCCGCCGCGATCAGCATCAGGATCACCCCCGACGAGAACGCCGCGCGCAGGAAAACCTGCGGCAGATCGCGCAGACCCAGCGCCCGCAGCACGAACACCGAGACGATCAGCGCATAGAACGCCGCCACCCCGGCGGCCTCGGTCGGGGTGAAATAGCCGGTCAGGATGCCGCCCAGCAGGATCACCGGCGTCAGCAGCGGCCAGAACGTCGTCTTGCCCGCCCTGTAGATCTCGCACAGCGTCGCGCGCTCGCCGGCCACCGGAAAGTCGTGCTTGATCGCCAGCCGCCATGTCACCAGCATCAGCCCGGCGCCGATCATCAGCCCCGGCACGATGCCGCCCGCAAACAGCGCGGCGGGCGAGACGCCCATGGTGAAGGCGTAGATGATCATGATCCCCGAGGGCGGGATGATCGGCCCGATCACCGACGAGGCCGCCGTCACCGCCGCCGCGAAGCGCCGCGTGTAGCCCTGCTTCTCCATCGCCGGAATCAGCATCGACCCCAGCGCCGAGGTGTCGGCCACCGCCGATCCCGACAGGCCCGAGAACAGCACCGAGCTGAGGATGTTCACATGCGCCAGCCCGCCGCGCAGGTGGCCGATCAGCGTCTGCGAGAACTCCACCAGCCGCCGCGTGATGCCGCCGGTGTTCATCAGCTCGCCCGCAAGGATGAACATCGGCAACGCCAGCAGCGGGATCGAGGAGACGCCGGAGAACATCTGGCTGATGATCGAATTCAGGTCGCGCGCGTCGAACTGCGCGCCAAGATCGTTGGCGATCACCAGCCCGGTGACGCCCAGCAGCCCGAACACCACCGGCACCGACACCGCCAGCGACAGCAGGAACAGCCAGAGAAAGGCGACCTTCATGCGCTCACTCCCCCGCCGCCGATGTGACGTCCTCGAAGCTGCGCACCCGCCGCGCCGCGGGCGCCGCAGGGTTCAGCACGCCGAGCAGATGGCGCAGCAGCAGCTCGGCGTTGGCGAGGATCATCAGCGCCACGCAGCCCGGCATCACCATGTAGACGCTGCGCCATTCGATGTTCAGCATCGGGATCTTGATCGGCGCGCGGAACGGGCGGATCGCCGACAGGTCCAGCCCGGTCAGCGCGTTGATCGCCGCCGAAAGCGGCGCCGGGTCCACCCCCACCTTGCGCAGCGTCAGATCGAGCCCCACCAGCAGCAGCAGCAGGATCCCCGCGTGCATCGCAAGCTGATGGACATGCGCTATGCGCGGCGTCAGCAGCCCGCTCAGCAGGTCGAGCGCGACGTTGGCGCCGCGCCGATAGGCCAGCGGCGCCACGGCGAACGCCAGCGTCGGCAGCAGGATGAGCTGGATCTTCTCGGTCCAGGGTGCGTTCAGCGCGGTCAGCCGCGCGGTGACGGTCAGCACCACCATCGTCAGCATCAGCGCGATCAGCACCGCGATCACCGGGTTCAGCGCGCGCTCGATGGCGCGGTTGAGCGCGCGCAGCGCGGCGATGGCGGCGGAAATGGCTGCGATCATGACATCACCTGCCCGCCGTCCACGTTCAGGCACTGGCCGGTGACATAGCTGGCGTCCTCGCTGAGCAGGAAGGCGATCGCCGTCGCCACCTCCTCGGGGCGGCCGAAGCGGCCGAGCGGGATTTCGCGCAACAGCCGGTCGCCGCGTTTCCCGATCACGGGCGCGGCCATCTTCGTCAGGATGATCCCCGGCGCCACCGCGTTGACCGTGGCCCGCTTGCGCAGCCGCCGCGCCAGCGCGCGCGTCAGCCCGACCAGCCCGGCCTTCGCCGCTGAATAGGCCACCGCGTCGATCGCGCCGCGCCGGAACGCCAGCGACGAGGCGAACACCAGCCGCCCCATCCGCCCCTCGGGCAGCCGGGGCGCCAGCGCGGTGGCGTAGTCGTAGCCGTTGCGCAGGTTGGCGGCCATCGTCCGCTCCCACACGCCCGGATCGTCGCCCAGCGCGGGGTCGTCCTCCATGGCGCCGGCCAGATGGACCAGCCCGAACAGGGCGCCCGACCCGTCAGACGCCGCCGCCGCCAGCGCTTCTGCGGCCTGCGCGGCGTCGGCGGCCTCGACTTCGGCGAAGCTGGCGCCGTGCGCGGCGGCGACCGCCGCCAGGCCGCAGCCGGGGCGGTCGATCAGGTGAAGCCCCCAGCCGCGCGCGCGCAGCGTGGCGCAGAGGGCCTGTCCGATGCCGCCTGCGGCCCCGGTGACGGCGATGATGTCGCTCAAGAACGTCCTCCTCCCCGGAGCGCGGCGCTTGGCGGCCACTGGCGTCTTGCTTCTTATATAAGTTATAGTATCGTCGATTCTCGGCAAATCAATCGTTGAATCGCGCGCGCCGCGCGCCGCCGCAGGTCGGGGGGAGAAACAGCCGGTGGCCAGCATCGCCTGCGCGGGCGTGGTGGCGGCGGACCTGGTGTTCGCCGTGCCGCGCCTGCCCGACAAGCCGTTGAAATACCGCGCGAACGCCTCGGCGCTGGTCGCGGGGGGCTGTGCGGTGAACGCCGCCGCCGCCGTCGCGCGGCTGGGCGGGCGGGCGTTCCTGATGGGCGCGGTCGGCGACGACGCCTTCGGCGCGATGATCCGGGCGGAGATGGCGGCGGAGGGCGTCGATTGCGCCACGCTGACCGTGGCCGACGCGCCCACCGCGCGCTCGGCGGTGCTGTCGGCGGCGGATGGCGAGCGGATGCTGGTCAACCACCGCGACCCCGCGCTGTTCGCCGCGACGCCGACGATCCCGGCGCCGTTTCCTTATGACGGCGCGCTGGCCGACACGCGCTGGCCGGCCGGCGCGGCGGCGCTGCTGACGGCGGCGCGCGCGGCGGGCAGGCCGGGTGTGCTCGACGCCGAGGCGCCGACCGACGTGGCGGCGGCGGCGCTGGCGGCGGCGAGCCATGTGGCGTTCTCCGAACAGGGGCTGGCCGCCTTCACCGGGCTGGACGACGCGCGCGCCGGTCTGGCCGAGGCCGCCACGCGGCTGGGCAAGTGGGTCTGCGTCACGCGCGGCCCGGCGCCGGTGCTGATCCACGACGGCGCCGCCGTCTCGGAAGCGGCGGCCTTCGCGGTGACGGCGGTCGATACGCTGGGCGCGGGCGACGTGTGGCACGGCGCCTTCGCGCTGTTTCTCGCCGAGGGGCTGGACCCCGCGCGCGCCGCGCGCCGCGCCAACGCGGTCGCCGCGCTGAAGGCGAGCGCCTTCGGCGGCCGCGCCGCCCTGCCCGACCGCGCCCGGCTGGAGAGTTTCATGAGGGAGAGACACGCATGGGCCTGAGCATGGGCAAGCTGTGGGGCATGCGCCGCATGGCCGACGCGGGCGGGCGCTTCAAGATGACCGCCGTCGATCAGCGCCCGCCGATCAAGGGACCGATCGCGAAGCACTACGGAACGCCGGAGGCGCCGTGGGCTGACGTGGCGGGGTTCAAGAAGCTGCTGATCGAGACCTTGCAGGACCGCGCGACCGCGATGCTGCTCGACCCGCATTACGCCGTGCCGCACGGGCTTGGCGCGCTGTCGCCCGCCAAGGGGCTGATCGTGACGCTGGAGGACTCGGTGTTCCGCGACACGCCCGGCGGGCGCGTCTCCAGCGAGATCGACGACTGGTCGGTGAACAGGATCAAGCGCATGGGCGGCGACGCGGTCAAGGTGCTGGCGTGGTGGCGCCCCGACGCCGACCCCGGCGTGAACGACGCGCAGCGCGGCTTCGTCAAGCGCATCGGCGCGGCCTGCGCGCGTTACGACATCCCGTTTCTGTTCGAGCTGCTGGTCTATCCGCTGCCCGGCGACGCCGACCAGACCCGCGACTATGTCGAGATGGCGGGCAAGCGCGCCGATCACGTGCTGGCCTCGGTGGCCGAGTTCGCGCAGCCCGATTACGGCGTGGACGTGTTCAAGCTGGAAAGCCCGCTGGCCGCCGCGCAGGTTCCCGGCGTCGGGGCCGGGGGCTGGCAAGCCGCGCAGGCGCTGTTCGACGAGATGGGCAGGCTGGCGGGGCGCCCTTGGGTGATGCTGTCGGCGGGCGCCGACAAGGCCGCGTTCCGCAATATCCTGACCCACGCCTACCGCGCCGGGGCGTCGGGCTATCTGGCCGGGCGGGCGATCTGGCTGGACGCCTTCGCGCGCTTTCCCGACTGGGCGGCGATGCGCGCGGGGCTGGAGGGCGAAGCCTGCGCCTACATGGACGATCTGAACGCGCTGACCGACGCCGAGGCGCAGCCCTGGCACGCCCACCCGCGCTTTGGCGGCGAAGGGCTGGCGCTGCGGCCCGCCGACGCCTCCTTCCGCCACGCTTACGCGGAGATGTGACGATGCGCGTGGGGATACTGCCGCTGGCGCGGCCCACCTTCGACGTGACTTTCGCGCAGGAAAAGCTGGCGGCGATGCTGGACTGTCTGGCGCGGCAGGGGGCCGCGATAGTCGGGCCGCGCGCGCTGCTGATGGACGGCGCGCAGGCCGACGCGGCGCTCGGCGCGCTGCTGGCGCAGAACCCCGACCGCGTGCTGGTCTTGCAGACCACCTTCACCGACGCCGCCTTCATCGCCCGCGCAGCGGCGGCGACGGCGGCGCCGCTGGCGCTCTGGGCGCCGCGCGAGCCGCGGGCGGGCGGGCGGCTGCGGCTCAACGCCTTCTGCGGCCTCAATCTCGCCGGTCATGCGCTGGGGCTGGCCGGGCGGCGCTTCGGCTGGCTGCTGGCCGACCCTGACGAGGCGGGGATCGACGCGGCCCTGGCCGATCTGCTGGCGGGCGGACGCGACGTGCGCCCGCTCGATGGCCGCCCCGCCCGCGCCGCCGCAGGCGTCAACGTGCTGGACGGCGCGCGCGTGGTGCGGATCGGCGCGCCGCCCGAGGGCTTCGACACCTGCCGCCACGACGCCGCCGACACCCGCGCGCGCCTTGGCGTCACGGTCGAGGAGATCGGGCTGGACACGCTGTTCGACGCCGCCCGCGCGGCGGACGGCGCGGCGGCGGCGGCGCTGCGGGCGCGCGCGCAGGCCGAGCTTGGCGGCCTCGACGCGGTGGATCAGGCCCAGCTCGACCGCTCGCTGCGGCTGAAGCTGGCGCTGGACGCGCTGAAGGCCGCGCGCGGCGCCGACGCTTTCGCCGTGCGCTGCTGGCCGGAGGCGTTCACCGAGTATGGCGGCGCGGTCTGCGGCCCGGCCTCGATGATGGCGGAGGGCCGCGCGCCCTGCGCCTGCGAGGCCGACGTCTGGGGCGCCGCCACCCAGCTTGCGCTGCAGCGCGTCGCCGGCGCGCCGGTGTTTCTCGCCGATCTGGTGGACATGGACGCGGGCGACGACAGCGGCGTGGTGTGGCACTGCGGCCAGGCGCCGCTGAGCATGGCGGCGGGGCCCGCCCGCGCGACGATCCACAGCAACCGCCGGATGCCGCTGCTCTGTGAATTCGCGCTCAAGCCCGGCCGGGTGACGTTCTTCCGGCTCAGCCAGGCGTTCGGACGCCCGCGCGCGGTGATCGCGACGGGCGCGATGCTCGACCGCCCCGGCGCCTTCACCGGCACATCCGGCGTCGCGCGCTTCGACGCGCCTGCGGCGCAGGTGCTGGCGCGGGTGATGGACGCGGGGCTGGAGCATCACATGGCGCTGGCCTACGGCGACCACGCCCCGGCGCTGGAGGGCCTCGCCGCCGCGCTGGACCTGCCGGTTCTGAACCTGACGGAGCGCGCATGAGCATGATCCGCTATGGCCTGATCGGCGCGGGGATGATGGGGCGGGAGCATATCCGCAACATCGCGCTGCTGGGCGACGCCTGCGTGAGCGCGGTCGCCGACCCCGACGCGGCGGAGCGCGCGGCCTCGGCGCAGCTTGCGGGCGGCGCGCAGGCCTTCGCCGACCACCGCGCGCTGCTGGCGGCGGGCTTGTGCGACGCGCTGCTGATCGCCGCGCCCAACGACCTGCACCACGCGCTGATGCTGGACGCGCTCGACAGCGGCCTGCCGATCCTGTGCGAAAAGCCGCTGTGCACCACCGCCGCCGACTGCCGCGACCTGATCGACCGGGCGAAAGGCCGCGCCGCGCCGGTCTGGGTGGCGATGGAATATCGCTACATGCCGCCGGTCGCCCGGCTGATCGAGGCCGCGCGCGCCGGAGAGGCGGGCGCGCCGCGCATGATGGCGATCCGCGAGCACCGCTTTCCGTTTCTCGAAAAGGTGGGCGACTGGAACCGCTTCAACGCCCGCACCGGCGGCACGCTGGTCGAGAAATGCTGCCATTTCTGGGATCTGATGCGGCTGGCGCTGCAAAGCGACCCGGTGCGGATCTACGCCTCCGGCGCCATGGACGAGAACCACCGCGACGAGCGCTATGACGGCCGCGCCCCCGACATCATCGACAACGCCTTCGTCACGCTCGACTTCGCCAACGGCGCGCGCGCGATGCTGGATCTGTGCATGTTCGCCGAGGGCTCCCAGTGGCAGGAGGTGATCTCGCTGACCGGGCCGAAGGCGCGGCTCGACGCCTTCGTGCCCGGCCCGGCGCGCTTTTCCTCCGACGGGCGCGAGCGTCACGCCGAATTCGCCGTCTCCGACCGCGCGACCAAACGCGAGCGGCGCGAGGTGGTGGCGGTGGACGAGACCATCCTGCGCGCGGGCGATCACCATGGCTCGACCTTCCACCAGCACCGCCGCTTCGTCGATCTGGTGCGGCGCGGCCATGGCGCGCCGGAGGTGTCGCTGGAGGACGGGCTGTGGTCGGTGCGCATCGGCGAGGCGGCGGAGGCCAGCGCGCGCGAGGGCCGCGCGGTCAGCCTGCCGTGACGCCGCCGCCCCCGCCACGCCGCATCCGCCACGCCGCACCCGCGCCGGACAGCCCGCACAGCGGCCACACGCGCCCGGCGACGCAGGCCTGCGCTCTGGCGCCATGCCCCGGGGCGCGATCTCGGGGATACTTCAGGCCGCCGACAGGAAGTCCTGCACGAGTGCGTTGAATATCACCGGTTTCTCCAGGTGGACGGCGTGGCTTGCCGCAGGGACCACCGCAAGCTCGGCCCCCGCGATGCCCCGCCACAGCGCCGCGACCTGCGGCCAGCGATAGGAGCGATCCTGGTCGCCCCAGAGTATCCGGCAAGGCATCCTGAACCCTTCGAGCCGGGCGCGGCCGTCCCAGTCCCGCATCGCGGCAAGGGCGTTGCGGGCGGCCAGCGCCCCGGCCATCCTGGCGAGGTCGCGCGTCGGCCCGTAGCCCGGGGCGCGCGCGCCGTCGCGAAACCACGTGGCGGCGATGCGATCCGCCGTCGGCGCGACGCCTTCGGCGTCGAGCCGGGCCATCGACGCCTCCAGAGGCTCGAACCGATCCGGCATCCGGCCCAGCGGCCCCGTGCCATAAAGCGCCAGCCGCTCGATCCGGTCGCCGTGTCGGGCGGCGATCTCCTGCGCGATCATGCCGCCCATACTGTGCCCGAGCAGCGCGAACCGCCCGACCCCCAGCCCGTCGAGGCAGGCGATCACGGCGGCGGCGAACCCGGCGATCGTCGCCGGGCCCGGCAGGGCCGACGCGGCGCCGAATCCGGGGAGATCCGGCGCGATCACGTCATGCGTCGGCGCGAAGGCCGCCAGCTGATCGCGCCATTGGGCGCTGCCGCCAAGATAGCCGTGAACCAGCACCAGCGGCATCCCGGCGCCCGCGCGCAGACAGGGCGGCGCCATCGTCAACGGACCTGCTGCGGCAGCCACAAGGCCGCCTGCGGAAACGCGATCATCAGCCCGATCAGCAGGACCAGCGCCGCGATGAAGGGCAGGCTGCCGACGATGACGTCGCCGACGGAAACCTTCCCCCGGCTTATGCCCTGGATGACATAGAGGTTCAGCCCGACCGGCGGCGTCAGCACGGCGATCTCCATGGTGATCGTGTAGATGATGCCGAACCAGATCAGGTCGAAGCCTGCGGCGGCAATCAGCGGCACGATCACGGGCAGGGTGATGAAGGTCATCGACACCGGCTCGAGGAACATGCCCAGAGCGATGTAGAACATGATCACCATCGCCAGCACCATGTACGGCGCAAAATCATAGGAAAGAAAGAACGTCGTGAACTGTTGCGGCACGCGATGGTAATTCAGAACGAAGCCGAACAGGACGCCCGCCGACAGCAGAAGGCCGAGATAGCCCATGGTGCGCATGGTGGACATCAGGGCCTCGGCGAAGCCCCGCCAGCGCAGCCCGCCGACCGCCACCGCCAGCACGACCGTCACCAGCGCCGCCACCGCGGCGGCCTCGGTCGGGGTCGCGATCCCGCCATAGATGGCGACGGTGATCACCGCCCCGATGACCATGACCGGACCGACCGATACGGCGATCTGCAACAGCCGCATCCGCGGCCCCCTGTCCTTGTCGGGAACGTCCTGCGGGCGCAGCGTCGCCCAGATCAAGATCACCAGCACGAACAGCAGGGCCAGGATAAGACCCGGCGCCACCCCGGCCATGAAAAGCTGACCGATCGATTGATCCGTGACGATGCCGTAGAACAGCAGGATCAGGCTGGGGGGCAGCAGCACGCTCAGGGTGCCGCCGGCGGCCAGAACACCGCTCGCGAGCTGGCGGCCGTAGCCGAGGCGCAACATCTCGGGCAGCGCGACGCCGCCGATGGTGAGCGAGCCGACCATCGACGATCCGCAGACCGCCCCGAACCCGGCGCAGGCGCCGATCGAGCCATAGGCCGCCGATCCGCGCAGCCGCACGCCGCGATGCATGAATTCATACAGATTGGCGCCGATCGTCGAGCGACTGATCAGTTCCCCAAGAAACACGAACAGCGGGACCGCCAGCAGGATATAATTGATCCAGACGCTCCATAGCTTGAGCTGCGCAGACACCAGCGACGTGTTGAACGTCTGGACCTGCCACAGGAAGGGCAGCGACGCGGCCGCGAGGGCGAAGGGGATCGGCAGGCCGGCGCCGATCAGGACCACCAGAAGCCCGAGCAGGCCGAGACCGACCTCATACCATTCCATCGGGCCGCTCCGTCTCGGAGGTCGGGGGCAGGGCGCGTTGCAGGAACCGCAGCGCCGCGTAAAGGGTGAACAGCGTCACCGACAGCGCCGCCACGCTCCAGAACAGGTATCGCGGCCACTGCAGGATTTCCGATGCGGACCCCGAGTGATAGGCGCGCAGCGTGGCGTTGATGGTGGTGATCGAGAAGAATACCCCGATAAGAAACATGATCGCGAGGTTGCCGAGATCGAACGCCTTCCTGACGGATGGCCGCATCATGTCGGTGATGATCGTGACGCGCGGGTAGGAATCCTCGCGCAGGGCGTAGGCGAGGCCCAGCAGGGCCACCGGAAACAGCAGAAGCGCCGTCGCCTCGGTCACCATCCTGTCAGGCCTGCCAATGGCGTAGCGCATGAACACGCCGTAGCTGATCCACAGCATCTGAATGACGATGATCAGGGCGCCGGCGGCGGCGAGGGCCGCCACCAGCGCTTCGACCGCCCTGGTCGCCCGGTCCGTCAGCTTGCGCATGAAAGCCTCCCGACGCTGAGGATTGCCGTCTGTCGCAGACGCGCGGCCCTGCGCGGCCTACAGGCGGTGCCTGGCGAGGAGGGCGCGGATCTGCCCGGCCAGCGCCGGCCCGCAGGCGGCGTCAACCTCTGCGGTCCACTTCGGCTCGATCTCCGCAAGCAACGCGCTGCGCTCCTCACCCGAGATCGACACCGCCGCCCCGCCGCCTTTCATCACCGCGTTGCCGACCTGGGTGTCGATCCATTCCTCATAACGCGGCTTGAGCCAGGCTTCGGTTTCGCGACCCGCCTCCAGAAGGGCGGCGCGATCGGCCTCCGACAGGCTGTTGAAGCGGTCGAGGTTCATCATGTACTGGATGTTGCCGTAGAACAGGCTGGCGTTGACCATGTAGGGCATGACGTTCCACAGCTGCCATGAGCTGTAGGTGGCCACGCCCATGTTGATGCCGTTGACGACGCCGCGCTCGGCCGACTGAAAGACTTCGCCCGGCGCGATGAAGACCGGCTGGCCGCCCCAGGTCTCGATCATCATGCTGACCAGCGGGCCGATGGAGCGGACCAGCTTGCCGTCCAGCTTGCCCAGTCCGTCGATCGGCCCCTGAAACCACCATTCCTGATCGTAGGAGTAGTTGGAGTTGATGATCGGGATCAGCCCCACCGCCGCCGCTTCCGGCGCGATCAGCTCGGCGTAGGCGGCGTCGAGCGCGATCTGGTCGGACAGGTCGATCGCAGCCGGGTAGAGCGACGTCACCCGATAGCACGGCAGCCGGGTGTCCGCCGAAATCCAGCTGATGTCCGACACGCCGCCCTGCAGCGCATCGACGCCGTCCGACCAGGCGTGCAGGGTCGCGGAGGGGAAGATTTCGACCGTGACGCGACCGTCGGTCTTCTCCGCGACGAGTTCGGCGAACTTGACGAAGCCCTGATAGCGGATGTCGGTTTCGTTGACATAGGTCGAGAGCCTGATCGTCTCCGACTGCGCGGCGCCGGCCATGACGGCGCTGGCGACAACGGCGGCGATGAAGGTGCAACGTGCTGGCATGATGGTCTCCACAGCTGGATGAATGGCGGGATGAGCCGCTCAGGCGGCTTTCTGGTTCGAAAACAGGTGACCGTAGGCGAAAAGCGCCGCGGATCCGCCGGTATGCAGGAACACGACGCGCTCACCCTTCCTGAACGCGCCGCCGCGCACCATCGCGAGCAGGCCCGCAAAGCCTTTGCCCGAATAAACCGGGTCGAGCAGGATGCCTTCGAGCCGCGCGAGCAGCAGTATGGCCTCCACCATGGCGTCCGTCGGCTGGCCGTAGCCGGGGCCAACCTGATCGTCATGGGCCACGACCATGTCGCGCGGCAGGCTGCCGCGCGCGCCGATCAGATCGACCGTGCGTTCGGCGAGCGCGTGGACATTGGCGATCTGGCGCTCGCGCGGGGCGCGCACCGAGAAACCTGTCACCGGAATGGGGGCGTTCATGGCGAACAGGCCTGCGAGCAGGCCCGCCTGCGTGCCGGCGCTGCCCGTCGCGTGCACGAGATGGTCGATCCGCAGCCCTGCGGCGTCGGCCTGGGCGACCAGTTCCTCGGCGCACGCGGCATAGCCCAGCGCGCCCAGCGGGTTCGATCCGCCGCCGGGGATGACGTAGGGCTTCCGCCCTGCGGCGCGCAGCCTGTCGCCCAGCGCCTCCGCTTCGGCGTTCATGTCGAGGCCTTCGGGCCGGAACTCCACAGCGCAGTTCATCATGCCGTCGAGCACAACGTTGCCGGCCGTCTCGTAATCGTCTCCCTGATTGGTCACGCGCCGCTCAAGCAAGGCGTGGCACGCGAGCCCGGCGCGGCAGGCCGCAGCCGCAGTCTGGCGAACGTGGTTCGATTGCGTGGCGCCCTGGGTCACGAGCGTGTCCGCGCCCTCGGCGAGCGCGGCGGCGACAAGGAATTCGAGTTTTCGCGTCTTGTTGCCGCCCGACGCGAGACCCGTGCAGTCGTCGCGCTTTATCCAGATCTCGGGGCCGTCGAGCGCGGCGGTCAGCCGATCCAGGCGCTCCAGCGGCGTTGGAAAATGGCCGAGCCGATATCTTGGAAACCGGGCAAGATGCATGACGTCATCCTTGTCGTTGCGTCACACCAGATAAATCGCTGAACATGGGCTTGATCAAATGCCAATATCAGGCTGAAATATGCATACTCTGCATAGTGGGGGGCGCCATGCGGCTTGAGTGGATCGAGGACATTCTCGCCGTCGCGGAGCATGGGTCGTTCCAGGCCGCATGCGAAAAGCGGCATGTCTCCCAACCCGCCTTTTCGCGCCGCATTCGCCATATCGAACAGGCGCTTGGCGCCACCCTTTTCGACAGGACGGCGCGTCCGGCGCGTCTTTCCCCGCATGTCCAGGGCCAGATCGACCGCATGCGCGAACTTTCCGCCGGTCTGCGCGACCTCGCCGCCGCGCTGAGCGATGGGCATGGCGCCAGGCGCAGGCGTGTCGTGATCGCCTCCCAGCACGCCATCGCCGCGACCGCGACGCCGGAGATCGTGCGCCGCTATGACGATCTGGACATCGACACGCGCTTGCGTACGGCCAACCGCGACGAATGTCTCGCGCAGATCATGACGCGGCGTTCGGACATCGCCCTGATCCACGATGTCGCCGACGCGCAGAAAATTCCTGGATCTGACTTTCTGGACATCATGCCCATCGGCGCCGAGACGCTGATCCCCGTCTTCGCGGACGACCATATCGCCAGGCTGAACGACTTCTACCAGCATGGCGAGCTGCCGGTGATCGCCTATCCGTCCGACGTCTTTCTCGGCCAGGTCCAGCGCCGGATCATCTTTCCGCGACTCGCTCGGGTCGGACGGATCAGGACGCGGCTCGAAACGGCGCTCACGCTGGCCGCGCTGGAGTTCGCGCGCACGGGCCTGGGCGTTGCGTGGATCCCGGAGCATCTGGCGTGCGCCGATGTCGAGCGCGGCCGGTTGGTCAATCTGAGCGCGACGCTTCCGGCGATCTCCATGAACGTGATCGCGGCTCGGCTCAGCGACGCCAATGCGCCGATCGTCGACCAGGTCTGGGAGCGGATCGGCGCACCGACGAGGCCGGAAACAGGCTGAATGGCGCCGTCCCGTTGCGGCCGACGGCGGACTGGGGGGCCATTCGCCGACGTCATCCTCTGGTGGACCTGATTGAGTCTCAACCCTGAGCGGTCTCCCCGCCATGTCGCGGCGCCGACGCCCCCTGACGCCGTTCCTGCCTGATTTCGTCCTCGGTCCGGTCGCGGCCGGTCCGTGACGCGCCGCATCAGATGTGGTGCAGGATCTTGGAGAGGAACTTCTGCGCCCGCTCGCTGCGCGGCGCGCCGAAGAAATCTTCCTTTGCGGCGTCCTCGACGATCTCGCCTTCATCCATGAACACGACCCGGTGCGCGACCTTGCGCGCGAACCCCATCTCGTGCGTGACGACCATCATCGTCATGCCTTCCTGTGCGAGTTCGACCATCACCTCCAGCACCTCGTTGATCATCTCGGGGTCGAGCGCCGAAGTCGGTTCGTCGAACAGCATGGCGATCGGGTCCATCGCCAGCGCGCGCGCAATGGCGACGCGCTGCTGCTGCCCGCCCGAGAGCTGGCCTGGATGCTTGTCGGCCTGCTCGGCGAGGCCGACGCGCGCGAGCAGCGCCATCGCCTTGGCCTGCGCCTCCCCGGGCGAGCGTCCAAGCACCTTTTCCTGCGCGAGCCGGATGTTCCGCGCCACGGTCATGTGCGGGTAGAGCTCGAAATTCTGGAACACCATGCCGATGCGCGCCCGCAGCCGGGTGAGGTTGGTCTTGCGGTCGCCCACTGACACGCCATCCACGGTGATCGCGCCCTTCTGGAAGGGCTCCAGCCCGTTCACGCATTTGATCAGCGTGGATTTACCCGAGCCCGACGGCCCGCACACCACCACCACCTCGCCCTGCGCGACCCGGGTCGAACAGTTCTTGAGCACCTGGAAGTCGCCATACCGCTTGCTGATGTCGCGCATCTCGATCATCGGGCGAATTTCCTTTGCAGGCGGCGGACATAAAGCGAACCGGCCAGGCAGATGACCAGATAGACCGCCGCCGCGAACAGATACATCTCGATCAGCCGCCCCTCGTTGCGGG
>Ga0210044_10001987_pt1 | contig 30985 bp, 28 predicted proteins | sample CryGey13umfilter_2_FD_183959 | JGI IMG/M metagenome (GOLD analysis project Ga0210044, IMG submission 183959) | Groundwater microbial communities from aquifer in Utah, USA - Crystal Geyser 4/9/14 3 um filter (SPAdes) (version 2) | ecosystem: Environmental > Aquatic > Deep subsurface >...
TACTGCCCAGTCGTGGCATATTGCAGCCAGTTCATAATTTTCTTCCGCTATGGTAGATAATTTTACTTCTTTATCCTCAAAGAGAAGAGTGAAATCTGCTCCATGTCTTTGCCACAAAATTTTAAGAGCAGTGGCTTTAATGAGTCTGCTATGATTTTGAAGGAGTGTGTCACTCAAAGAGTTGTCATCTTCAAAATTGAATTTTTGTAACTCCTCGCCGGTGAGGGCATAGTCAGTTTGGGCATTTTTAGAATCAGACAAAGAAGTTTTTTTAATAGGAGCATTTTGGAGTATCTCATTTATCTCAAGCCCATGAAGATAATCAATTCTCTCTACAGCAGTAGTTGTCAACAACTGCCCTAAAGTGCCATGTTTGATGGTAACTGAGGCACACTCCCCGGTTTGAAATGCATGCAAGAGTTCAACGACTTCATTTTTTTCTTTCTCCAAAAGCATATTCTCACGTACTAAAAAAGGTAAAATAGGCTGTGCTAAATGATTCCAATGCTGTGCTAGAAACTTTAAGGATGCTCGATAATGCTCGATTAGCAGTTTGTTGTCATAACTAAAATAGAACCCTTTTGGATTGAAATAGTAGGGAAGAAAAAGAACCTCTTCGCCATTTAGCAGATATAAACGCGAGGAGGTAATAGTTCTTGTAACAAGGAGCGGACGACCGCTAAGGGATAGTTTCTCGTTTTTACCAAGTATAGTATGAACCTTTGATAATTCAGATGCATGCATTATTTTAATTGGTTTTACTTCTTCGAGTGTCTCGCTGTTTATACCTAGATTTAGCAGCTGCTGTTTTACTGAGTCATTTTGGGCAAGCACACACACTAAAGGGTTTGTGGTACGTTTATAGCCAACTCTTTCACGACGACGCAAAGGGTCAATGTCATTAGGGCGCAATATTTTGTCAAGAATCATCTCAGAGAGCATGAAAAGACTTTGTGCCCAAACTAGGGGTAAGTTTTCATTTGGGATTCTTACCTGACTTGAAGGGTTTAGTTTTTCTGCTTCAATGAGCTCTTGCGGAACTGTATATAATTCTGGAAGCAATTTTAACCCATCTTGTTCGACAAACAGCGGTTCGAGTTTTTCTCTGTAATGTTTAGTCTCTGCAGCGTCCCCGCGCATAATAGCATCAAGAAGCAAGTAGGTAAAAAACAGAGGCCACTCTGACTCAATATGTTCAAAAGCACGCAGCTCAGATGGTTCATAGTGAAGACGTGATTCATCCTCAATGGCACTTTGATGTCCATCAAGTAAAAAGCGTTTACAACCATAGTTGCCGGCAAGTTTTTTAATGATTTTGTCTCGAGTGCGTTTGAGTAATGCTTTGTCTTTAATGGCGTAAGCAGGATAACCGACAATACTTAGAAGCGCCGCATCAGTCTCTTTAGAGTTTGATTCACGTGGGAGCAAACCATGCAGGGTAAAACGTGAACGTGCAATATCGCTGGAAATCACATGAATTACAGCTTCTTGACTGGCGATGTTTCCAAAAAGATTAAAACCGTCCATCGCTTCAAGCGCAGCCTTTGCCATTCCTACTGAACTACAATTAATTTCAGTAGTTCCATGGTTGATTTTATTGCCTCTTTCCCAAATTCCATAATCGGGGGTACAGTATGTACGACTGATGTAATGAACCATGTTTTGTATAAAGTTTACTTCATCCATTGTATAGATAAGTTTTAGTCCAGAAGCTATCATTTGGGCAATTTGTAGTAAAAAGAGAGAACTTGCATCAAGCTGTAAATGTCCCCATTCGCTATCTCCAACAACAGCTAATCCGGTCTTCGTGCCGTATTTCGCATGTAGAGCATCGGTAGCTTTTAGTGAATATTTAAACCGCTCAATTCTGTCAGATTGACGCATCATTGCATTCAATAATCCACGCATGAGTTTTACAACACTTTGGGAAAGTAAGTAAGTGCGATGATGGTCCGGGTTATGTTTTTTGTAAGCTTGAGCTAGTCCCCAAACACCAAGGATACTATAAACATTATCTCTTACCCACGCATCAGTATAGTCGCCGTGGGTTGTAACAGCGGTACTGGCCGGCAAGAGTCCTGTTATCGGGTCTTGGCGCGATAAAATAATTTTTTCTACTGAGTTAAAATGTTTGTCAAGTGCTATTTGTATTTTATCGTTTTGCATATATTTTACCTTTATTGTTTTTTATAAATAAAAATTTGTTTATATTTTTGGGAATAATAGCATGATACTTAGGAATTTCAACTTACTTTATGCCTATATTTGAGGCTTTAAGATTTATTAAATATTTTCTGGCATGTGGAAATTTCCACGTAAAACTTAGAGATGTACCGAGTGAAATCTTCGAGAGGAAGCAACAGTTTTACTGCTGTATTGTTGATAGACGGATTTCTGCATTTGTTGATTTAGAGAAGTAATCATCTCCTGCGATGTAATATTGGGCAAAAAATTCGCTATACTATAGAGATATGGTAGACATATAACGCGACGATTTATTAAATATTAAAAAATATTATAAATGGCTAAAAAAAACTATAGTTATGAAAAACATGCCCGTGAGCTGGAAAAAGAGAAAAAGAAAGAGGAAAAGCGTAAGAAAAAATTAGCCCAAAATAGTGACGGGACACGAGAATAAGACGAAACCAACAAAATATCCGGTTTTTATGACCGGTAAACTATTAAATTAGAATTTAATATTAGTGTAATATTTAGTTATTAAAAATTTCCGTAAGTATTACAAATAATGGGATTGTAAAAAAGGTGGTGGACCCTCAGAGATTCGAACTCTGGGAGGTGTAACCCTCGCCGGTTTTCAAGACCGGTGCATTCGACCAACTCTGCCAAAGATCCACGTTTGTAGTAAAAAAGTTATTATAAAATTGGAGGTGCCACCCAGATTTGAACTGGGGATAGCAGCTTTGCAGGCTGCGGCCTTACCACTTGGCGATGGCACCAGTCAATCAATTTTTCCAATGGTGCCCGAGGCCGGACTTGAACCGGCACAGTATTACTACCGGGGGATTTTAAGTCCCCTGCGTCTACCGATTTCGCCACCCGGGCATTGGGTGTCTTTCAACAATTTATAATTTTAAATGGAGCGGGAAACGAGGTTCGAACTCGCGACCCCAACCTTGGCAAGGTTGTGCTCTACCACTGAGCTATTCCCGCAGTTTTTGACACACTTATTTTTTAAGTGAGCGGAATTATAGCCACATTATTTTCATTTGTAAAGAGCTTTTAACCGAAAATTTAAAAAAAATGATATAATCGCATTTATAATTGAATAAATAATGAATTTTTGGCTTCCTGCCGAAGGAAACTCAGTGTTAACGTAGGTGGCGGAATTTCTGGGACTAAATCCCAATAGTACCTTTTTCTAAAGAAAAAGTGTATTGACTTCCGACACTGTTATAAATAAGATGGAGGTTCCCTTCATTTATGAAATAAATTAAGGAGTGTTTATGAGAAGTGATATTATAAAAAAAGGGTTTGACAAAGCCCCTCATCGTTCGTTGTTAAGAGCAACCGGACTAAAAGATGAAGATTTTGACAAACCGTTTATTGGAATAGCAAATAGTTATATTGACATTATTCCTGGGCATTTTTTCTTGTATGAGTATGGAGAAATAGTTAAAGAGGCCATACGTGCGGCTGGAGGAGTTCCATTTGTTTTTAACACTATCGGTGTTGATGATGGGATTACAATGGGGCATGACGGTATGCTTTACTCTTTGCCTTCTCGTGAGATTATTGCAGATTCTATAGAGACTGTTATGAACGCACATAAGCTTGACGCTATGATTTGTATTCCTAACTGTGACAAAATTGTTCCGGGTATGATTATGGGAGCACTGCGTGTTAATGTTCCGACCATTTTTGTCTCTGGCGGTCCGATGGCTGCAGGGCATAAAAAAGATGGCACGCCGATAGACCTTGCAACTGCATTTGAAGCTGTCGGACAACATGCTGAAGGTAAGATGACAGACAAAGAACTTTATGAAATCGAGTGTGAAGCGTGTCCAAGCGGTGGAAGCTGTTCGGGTATGTTTACGGCAAACTCTATGAACACTCTATGTGAAGCGATGGGGATTGCACTTCCTGGAAATGGAACTATTTTGGCTATGACACCTGAGAGAATTGCACTTGTTAAAAAAGCGGCTAAAAGAGTTGTTGAGCTTGCTAAATTAGAAGACCCTAAATATAATATGCGTAATATCTTGAATGAAAAAGCGATTCATAATGCTTTTGTTGTAGATATGGCAATGGGCGGAAGTTCAAATACTGTTTTACATCTCTTAGCCATTGCCAAAGAGTCAGAAGTTGATTTTCCGATTGAGAGAATCAATGAAATAGCCGACAAAGTAGCGCATATTGCCAAGATATCTCCATCTCTAACCACTATTCACATGGACGATATAGACAAAGCCGGTGGAGTAAATGCCGTTATGAAAGAGATAAGCCGTCGGGGTGGACTCTTGCATACTGATAGCTTAATGATTACGGGTGAAACGCTTGGCGAGAGAATAGCAGATGCTAAGATTTTAGATGAGACAATCATTCATACAAATGAAAATGCTTACTCTCAAGTGGGCGGGTTGTCTATTCTTTTTGGAAATCTAGCAGCTGAGGGTGCGGTTGTAAAAACAGCAGGTATAATGGGAGATATGAGACAGTTTAAAGGCAAAGCGATTTGTTTTAACTCTCAGCAGCTGGCACTAGCGGGCATTATGGCTCATAAAGTAAAAGCGGGCGATGTTGTAGTTATTCGTTATGAAGGTCCAAAAGGCGGTCCGGGTATGCAAGAGATGCTTGCCCCCACTTCACTTATTATGGGAATGGGACTTGGTGAGAGTGTAGCGCTTATCACTGACGGACGTTTTTCCGGTGCAACACGTGGTGCCTCTATCGGTCATGTTTCTCCTGAGGCAGCTGAAGGTGGACTTATTGCTCTTGTTGAAGATGGCGATGAGATTGAGTTAGATACTGATGCACATCTTTTACAACTTAATGTCGATGAAGCGGTACTTGCGAAACGAAGAGCAGCTTGGAAACCCCATAAAAATGAGGTTAAATCTAAGTGGCTTAAGCGTTACGCTTTGTTGGTGTCCAATGCTTCAAACGGCGCAGTTCTAAAAACTGAACTTTAACAACTCTTGGCATGTGGAACTTTCCACATGCCAACCATAAATAAATATAGGAATATAGACATTGAATGCAATAGCAATAAAACATAATGATGAAATAATTGATTTACAAACAGCAAGAGAACTGGGCTTTGAAGGTGAGCAGATTCATCTTGATAACTCGCACGAATCTTTAGAAGTGCTTCGTCATTCTGCAGCACACCTTATGGCACAAGCTATAAAGTCACTTTATCCTGACGCAGAGTTTTATGTAGGACCGACTGTAAAAGAGGGCTTTTACTATGACTTTAAGACAAAAGAAGAGATTGGAGAGGCAGATCTTAAAACAATTGAAAAGGAAATGCTTTCTTTTGCAAAGAAAAAATATGAGATAGAAAAATACTCTATTAGTATAGATGAAGCAAAAGAGAAGTTTAAAGACGACCATTTAAAGTTAGCTGTAATGGAGCGTATTACAGATGAGAGAGTTTCTGTTTATAAGCAAGGCGAATTTGAAGACCTTTGCCGTGGACCGCATTTACCTAATATCGGGCTCATCAGATATTTTAAGCTTACTAAAATAGCCGGTGCTTATTTGGGCGGTGATTCTAAAAATGAGATGCTTACTCGTATTTATGGCATAGCTTTTGCAGATAAAGAGGCACTTAAAGCCTATTTAGACCAAATGGCTGAAGCTGAAAAACGTGACCACAGAAAACTTGGAAACGAGATGAAGCTTTTCACTTTCCGTGAAGAGGTTGGAGCTGGTTTTCCTATCTGGTTACCAGCCGGAGGAAGGCTTCGTGCAAGATTAGAGTCGCTTCTTCACAAAGCTCATCGAAAACGCGGTTATGAGCCGGTCCGTGGACCTGAAATGTTGAGAAGTGATTTATGGAAAACATCAGGGCATTACGAAAACTACGGCGAAAATATGTACTTTACAAACATCGATGAGCTTGAGTTTGGCGTAAAACCAATGAACTGTGTTGGGCATATTAAGGTTTATGAAAATGAACTTCATTCTTACCGAGACCTTCCTATTAAATACTATGAATATGGAGTTGTTCATCGCCATGAGATGACAGGTGCACTTCACGGGCTTTTCCGTGTTCGTGAATTTACTCAGGATGATGCACACATTTTTTGTACAACAGAGCAGATTGAAGAGCAGATTATTGAAGTTGTTGATTTTGTTGATAAAATAATGTCAACTTTCGAATTTGACTACAAAATGATGATTTCAACTAAACCTGAAAAGGCGGTTGGTAGTGATGAAGTTTGGGAAATCTCAACTCAGGCACTTAAAAATGCTATGGATAAAAACAATCTAGCGTATGAAATAGACGAGGGTGGCGGAGCTTTTTACGGTCCAAAAATCGACATCAAGATCACTGATGCAATCGGGCGTGAATGGCAGTGTGGAACAATTCAGTTAGACTTTAATTTACCGCAGAGATTTGAGCTTGAGTACAACGGCGAAAATAACGAGAAAATTCAGCCGGTTATGATTCACAGAGCAATTCTAGGTTCATTCGAGCGGTTTATAGGAATTTTAACTGAGCATTATGCCGGAGAATTTCCAATGTTTATAGCCCCTACACAAGTAGCGATTGTTCCTGTTGCTGAAACGCATAAAGATTACGCTAAGGAATTATCAGATAAACTTATTGACATAAATGCCGATAGTGAAATATATGCAAAAAATGATTCTCTAAATAAGAGAATAAGGAATGCAGAAAAGACTAGGGTTCCGATGATAGTAGTTATTGGTGATGATGAGATAAAAAACAAGACAGTAGCAATTAGAGATAGAAGAACAAGAGAGCAATACAATCTAAGCGAAGAGGATTTCTTAACGCTTATACAAACTAAGGTAAATGAGGTAAATTTTTGAACAAAAAAGATCGCGTAATAATGAATGATGACATTCGCGCAACAGAGGTAAGATGTAATGTAGACGGAGGCGAGTCGTTAGGAATTATTTCTACTGATGAAGCTATGGAAAAAGCAAATGCAATGGGCTTAGATTTAGTTCTAATCGCTCCAGATGCAAAACCGCCTGTTGCAAAGATTATGGATTATGGTAAATATAGATACCAAGAAGAGAAAAAACTCAAAGAACAAAGAAAAAATCAGACTAAAATAGATGTTAAAGAGATTAAACTCTCTGTTAAAATAGCTGAAAATGATATAGCTTATAAAGTGAAGCATGCAAGAGAATTTTTGACTGAAGGCAAACATGTAAAGTTTCGTGTTTTTTTAAGAGGGCGTGAAATGGCTCACCCTGAAGCCGGTCGTGATGTTCTTTTAAGAGTTTGGCCTATGGTTGAAGACTTAGGTACAATGGACAAACCTCCTCGTTTTGAGGGTCGCTACTTCAATATGTACATAATTCCAAACAAGTAAGCTATTTAATATTTTCGCATTTGAAGATGATTTCTCTTATGATTTCATCTTCATTTTCTCTTCCCTTATTAAGTTCACCCAAATATTTCAGGTAAATAACTCCATATTTTTTAGCAATCATATTTTCATCATCAACTAAATTTTTATAAGAACCTATTAAAGTTTTGTATAACTCATACTCTTTTGGTAAATCTTCTAACATAAATATCAGCTCTTTAACTTTTAATTTTGAGTGCAGGGCATAGGAAAATAGGGTAATAATTGCATCTATATGCTTATCTATGTCGGTATAGTTTTGAGTGTGATTTATATTGCAACAAAAAGAGAAGTCATCTTCAGCTTGTTTGATATTTTGTCTGATAATGTCATTCATCACTAACCCTTTAATGTAGTAAATCTTAAAGTATAGGAAAATAAAGTGTGGATTAAGTGTGGATAAAGAAGAGAAGTTTGCACATGCCAAGATTTATATCGGCATGTGGAAATAAATACCTTACTTAGAAATTTTAGCTTTTAGCTCTTCTTCTTCAATTGCCCCAGTAACATATTTTACAACAACTAAATTTTCAGTTTCATTTATATACCATTCGGCAATATGTTCACTCTCTAAGGCACTTAGTTTATTCGTGTCAACATCAGAGCGTGAAATATAAAGATGAGAGTATTTCGTTGGATTATGTAACTTTAATGTCCAGAGTAACCACGCAGTTGCTATCACGGCAACGCCCAGCCCAATACTGGTTCTATCACTAAACTCTAAAAATAGACCGGCTAAGGTACCGCCTAAAAATGTAGCAAAATAGGCAACTGAATTTGAAATACCAAGTGCCGCACCTTTTTGATGTACTTTTGCAAATTTACTTATCATCGACTGAACAAGAGGTTCCATCATGTTAAAGGCTACAAAGAACATTGCAACGCCAACAACAAATATGTTAGCAGAATTTGTCAGTCCCATAATTAGAAAAGCTCCGATAAAAAGAATAATAGAGAGAAGAAAAATCTCTTTTGGCTTATTTTTCTTTTCGCCAAAAACTACAGCGGGCCCCATAGCAAGAAGACCAAGAATCATAGCCGGCAGATAAGCTTTATAAAGGTCTGCTTTTTCCCAGCCAAAATCAGCGCTTGTTAAAATAATTGGAATAAGTACAAATGCAACCGTCATTAAACCCTTTTGCATTGCATTTATAATAATCATATTTAAAAGATTTGGGTCTTTTACTATGTCTGATGTTTTTGATGATGCGTGATAGATGTGTTTTATTCTTGGTGGCGTCGGAACTTTGGTAAAAAGAACTAACATTGCTAAAATGGAGAGAACAGCGGTGATTATGAAGAGTGTATCGACGCCGTATGAAGCACCGATTATCGGTCCAACACCCATAGCAATCGCGAAACTTATAGCAATCGAGCCACCCATAAGAGCCATGGCTTTGCCACGAACTTCTTCTTCTACCAAGTCAGAAATCATAGCCGTAATAACTGAACCGATTGCTCCGGCACCTTGGAGGAATCTGCCAATCATAAGCGTATAAATATCGGTAGAATAAGCACATACAATTGACCCTATTAAAAAGATGATTAGCCCGACTAAAAGAGTAGGCTTTCGACCTATTTTGTCGCTCATGCTTCCAAAGGGAACTTGAAAAATAGCTTGTGTGAGTGCATAACCGCCGACGACTACACCGACTAAAAGCGGAGTAGCACCTTCAAGAGAGAGTGCATAAATAGAAATGACCGGGAGAACTAGAAACAGACCTAAAAATCTAAGTGAAAGAATCGCAGATAGTGGAAAAACTTTTTTAAACATGTGTTGCCTTGATGATTTTATTATATAATGCCGCAATTATAGTAGAGAAATGTTTATTCAAACTTTATAGAATATTAAGTGCGTCAATTAAAGATACGTGTAAGGAAAATAATTTGAAAATAGTTTTAGCAACATCGAACAAAGGTAAAGTCAGAGAGATTAAAGAACTCTGTCAAGATTACGAGGTTCTTGCATATAGTGAACTTATAGATGAGTTTGAAATTATAGAAGACGGCGATAGTTTTAAAGAGAATGCCCTCATCAAAGCAAGAGCTGTTTTTCGTGTGCTCAAACACAAGATGCCTACAGAGCTTAAAAATATTGTAGTTTTGGCTGATGACAGCGGCATTAGCGTAGATGTTTTAGAGGGGAAACCAGGTATTTTTAGTGCAAGACATGCCGGAGTGAATGCCAACGATAAAGAGAATTTGTATAAATTGATAGAAGACATAAAAGAAAAAAATGTTGAGAGTTCGTCTGCTCACTATACAGCCGCAGTGGCACTAGTAACAAGTAACAGTGAGTTTTGTGTTCATGGCTGGATGTATGGAACGGCTGTAACAAAGGTTGTAGGCGAGGGTGGTTTTGGATATGACCCGATGTTTATTCCTGAGGGACATAATCAAACTTTAGGTGAGTTGCAAGAGAGTGTTAAACGTGAACTATCGCATAGAGCAAAAGCACTAAAGCTTGCAAAGATTATTTTGCAAACTTTATAATATTTTTACAAAAATTTACGACTTAGATTGTAAAAAGAGTCCTCTAGAGTATTTAAAAAAATGAGCAATCTAGAGTTGTACAAATAAATAGTTCGCATAATATCTCCTTTAACTGGTTAGAGAATCAGCAAAAAGTATTCCATTAATTAAAAAATATTAACAAGATAGCTCCAAAAAGTATTCTATAGATGCCAAAAGCTACGAATGTAAACTTCTCTAAAAAAACTAAAAATAGCTTAATCGTAAAATATGCCACAACAAATGAGACTATAAAACCTACCCCTAATGTTACTAAGTTGGCATCACTAAACTCATGGTAATGTTTGAGTAAATCGTAAGCGGTTACCGCACTCATAACCGGAAAAGCAAGTAAAAAACTAAACTCAGCACTCGCTTTTCTGCTAAGTCCTACAAGCAAAGCACCTATAATGGTAGAACCCGCTCTGCTTGTTCCGGGAATAAGTGCAAAAACTTGAGCCAAACCAATAAATAAGGCTTGCTTTGTAGTTACCTCTTCTACATCATCAATAAGGTGAGTTTCATTGGGTATAAAAAATTTCTCTACCGCTAAAAATATAATACCGCCAACTATAAACATAATAGCAACGATTTGAATAGTGAAGAGTTCTTTGATTTGGTGTGAAAAAATAAAGCCGACAATAGCGACAGGCAAAAATGCTAAAAAGACTTTAGCCCATAAAGAAATTTTGTCGATACAAAATTTATCTCTGTAGTTAAAAACAACCGCAAAAATGGCTGCAAACTGGATGATTACCTCATAAGCTTTTGTTACACTGTTTTGGTTTATTCCTAAAAATTCGCTTGCAACTATGAGATGCCCGGTTGAGGATATAGGTAAAAATTCTGTGAAACCTTCAATGATTCCTAAAATAACCGAGTCAAAAATTGTCATATCTTCTCCTATAATTTAGGGTGTGATTTTAGCACACAAAAGAGAGGATTTAAGTTATTTAGATACAATATCAAGTTTTAAATTATATTAATATCGCAGGATTTATTTTTATGCTACTTTTTACTCCTGGACCAACTCCAGTCCCACAAAATGTTCGAAACGCAATGAGTGATGAAACAATGCACCATCGTACCCCTGAATTTGAAGCTATTTTTGCCAAAACAAGAAAGCATCTTTTTAACCTTTTTAAGAGTGATGAAGTTGTAATGCTTAGTTCTAGCGGAACGGGGGCTATGGAATCAGCTGTGACAAATTTGTGCCACAACACACTCTTAAATGTTAACTCCGGAAAATTCGGTGAGCGTTTTGGAAAAATAGCAATAGCGCATGGACTTGGAAATGTCGAAATAAAGAATGAATGGGATACTCCTGTGTCAGTTGAAGATATAATTGAAGCAGTGAAAAACAATCCTGATATAGATGCAGTTGCAGTTCAAATCAGCGAATCGGCAGGAGGACTTCGTCATCCGGTTGAAGCGATTGCAAAAGCGCTCAAAGAGATTAATCCAAATATTATGATTATAGCCGATGGTATTACTGCAGTTGGTGTTGAAAAGATTGATATTACCAATATAGACTGCCTAATCGCAGGAAGCCAAAAAGCACTTATGCTTCCTCCAGGACTCTCTATTTTAGGGCTTAGTAACAAGTCAATAGAAAAAATTGGAGCTGGGAAAGGTTACTATTTTAATCTTGCTACAGAGATAAAAAATCAAAGAAAAAATACGACTGCATGGACTGCGGCAACAACTTTAACTATAGGTCTTTTAGAGATTTTAGAAACTATAGAAAAAAATGGTGGTTTAGAGAAGTTGTACGCTGAGACAGAGCTTAGAGCGAAGGCTGTTAATGCTGCACTTCAAGCGATTGGCTTGCATATATACCCAAAAACTCCTGCTAGATCAATGTCTACGATTGATGATGAAAATGCTTCAGAGATTAGAAAAATTTTAGCAAAAGATTTTGAAGTTAATGTTGCAGGCGGACAAGACCATCTTAACGGCAAAATTTTTCGTATAAACCAAATGGGTCTCATCCCAACTTATGAAATGGCTTGGGTTGTAAACTCAGTTGAGTTAGCTCTCTCTAAGCTTGGGCGCAGAGAGTATGACGGGACAGCTAACAAAGTTTTTAATGAAATTTTTTTTAGGGTAGCAAAGGTAGAAAGATAAATGATATTTGAGCACGAGATTCCACATGGCACAAGATTATATTTTGGTAAAGCTGCCAAAGTAAAAAGAAAGATAGAGAATATTGCAAGTGATATTTTATGTGAAAATGGCTTTGAAGAGATAGTTACACCTGTGTTTTCTTATCACCAGCATTTAAGTATTGCCGACCAAAAAGAACTCGTTAAAGTAAATGATGCCAAAAACAACTCTCTAACTCTTCGTGCAGATTCAACTATCGATGTTGTAAGAATTATTGAAAAAAGATTAGGTGCAAATACTGAACATAAAAAATGGTTTTATATTCAGCCGATTTTTCGTTACCCGACAGAAGAACACTATCAAGTCGGTGTTGAGTTTATGGGTGAGAAAAAACTCTCTAGCGTACTCAATATTGCGGTTAATATTTTAGCAAAACTAGAGCTAATCCCACTTATACAGATATCTAATATGCGCATACCACAGATATTAAGTGAAATGTTTGAAGGCTTGGCTTTAGAGGACTTTCGTCATCTTAACATAGAGAAGTTTTTGAATTTAAAAGTGGATTGGCTGACAAAACTTGTCTATCTGCAGCATGTAGAACAATTGGATGAACTTTTAGAAATAGCTCCCTCAGAGATACAAGAAGAGTTGTTGAAGATGAAAGATGTCTCTCACGAGATGGCATGTGGAAATATTGTTTTAGCTCCCTTATACTACGCAGAAATGCTCTATTACAAAGAGTTGTTTTTTAGAATAATTGATAAAAATGAAGTATATGCAAAAGGGGGAAGATACGAAAATAATGAAGTCTCTTCAGTAGGATTTGCAATTTATACAGATACGGTATGCGAAACATTAACTAAATAAATATTTAAGAAGAAAGAGGAATATATGAAAGCAGATTTAATCGTAGGTATTCAGTGGGGAGACGAAGGCAAAGGTAAAATAGTAGACAGATTGGCACAAGAGTATGACATGGTTTGTAGAAGCCAAGGCGGTCATAATGCCGGTCATACTATTTGGGTTAATGGTGTAAAATTTGCACTTCACCTTATACCTTCGGGCGTACTCAATCCACATGCCATAAACATTGTTGGTAACGGTGTTGTCTTATGTCCTGAAGCTATTATAAAAGAGATGGTGCAGTTTGAAGGTTTAGAAGGTCGCCTTTTTATCTCAGATAAAGCGCACTTAAATCTTCCATATCATGCACTTATTGACCAAGCCAAGGAGAGACTAAAAGGTGAAAAAGCAATCGGTACAACAGGCAAAGGAATCGGACCTGCCTACGCCGATAAAATCAATCGTACAGGTTTTAGAGCAGGCGAACTTTTAAACCCTGTAAAACTTTGTGCATCAATTGTGGAATATTTTAAGCAAAATAGAGACATTTTTGATATTTATGAGATTCCTACACCTTCTAAGGGCGAACTTCTTTCTGAGCTAGAAGAATATAACACTAAGCTAGCTCCATTTATTACAGATACAACTCAGATGATTTGGAAAGCTTTAGATGCTGATAAAAAAATTCTTTTGGAGGGTGCTCAGGGCACAATGCTAGACATTGACCATGGAACTTACCCTTATGTGACTTCGTCTGCAACAGTGAGTGCAGGAGCTTGTACAGGACTGGGCATTAATCCTAAAAATATTGGTAAGGTAACCGGAATTGTAAAAGCTTACTGTACTCGTGTCGGCAATGGTCCATTTCCAACTGAAGATTTCGGAGAAGATGGAAAGAGACTTGGAAAACAGGGATATGAGTTTGGAACAACAACCGGTCGCGCAAGACGCTGCGGCTGGTTTGATGCAGTTGCAACTAGATATGCAAGCCGCCTGAATGGTTGTGATGAACTCGCACTTATGAAGCTGGATGTTCTTGATGGTTTTGATGAGGTAAAGGTTTGTATTGCCTATGAAATAGACGGAAAAGAGATAGATTATATTCCTTCAAACCTTGAAGATGTGACGCCAATCTATAAAACGTTTAAAGGCTGGGACAACTCTGTTGGAACTAGAAGATTTGAAGACCTTCCAGCAACCGCCCAAGAGTATGTAAAAGTTATAGAAGAAATTTCAAAAACAAAAATAGGCATTATCTCTACTTCTCCTGAGAGAGATGACACTATAATTTTATAATTGCACTAGTTGCAAAAGGCTTTCTGCCCAAGATTACTATGCTCTTTTGGTGAAATCCGGCATTCAAATCAAGGATTAAAATGAAGACTCGTTTTAGCTCATTAGTTACTTTAAACAAAAGCACTATGGACAAAAGTGAACGAGTCCTGCAAAAGGCTAATGCTGACTTAAACAGTGCCTCTGTTGCCCTTGAACTCTCATACAACTCTCTAAAAAAAATAAATTCTCCAAAAAGTGGGAGAATGACTGATTTTCGAGCTCAAAGAACACTGTTAGATTCTCAAAGAATAGTTATTAAACATAATCAAAAGTGGGTTGCTTTTTGTAAAAGTCAAGTACTCCAAGCAAAAGAGCAACTAAAATCTGATATGATTGAGCATGAAAAGTTTAAATACTTAGAATTAGAAGAGATTAAAAAAATGATTAAAAAAATAAAAGTAGAAGAATCTAAAGAACTAGACGAGGTAGCTCTGATAACACACTCAAGAAACTCTAAAATAAGCAAAGAATTAAAATGATAAAAGTACTTTTTATATTAATTTTTTCTCTCTCATCACTTAGTGCGTTGCAAACCAGTGATAAGCTCTTTGAATGTACGGAGATATTCAAAGCAAGAAAGAGTGAGTTGTTGGTAGAACTTGAAAGAATAGATGAGCAAAAGCAGGCGCTCAGTGCTTTGAAGATAGCAACAGAAGAGCTGTTGAGAAAAAAAGAGACAAAGTTAGTTCAAGAAGAAGAAATTATTGATAGAAAACTCTCTGAAATTTCTCAAAAAGAAGAGTCAGTCAAAGAGATGTTGGCAAAAAATGAAGCTATATTAAAAGAAGTTAAAGATATAAAAGTGAGTAAAATTGCTCAAACGTTTTCAAAAATGAAAGCGGCTGGAGCATCAGATATACTTTCAAATATGGATGCTGATGAGGCCGTTAAAATATTGTCTACTTTAAACCCTAAAACAGTAGGAAAAATACTGACAAAAATGGATGCTCAAAAAGCATCGAAGATAACCTTGATTTTAAGCAAGTAATCAAACTTTTACCTTATTTATTGTAAAATAACTAAATTTATTTTACAAACAGGGTACCGCAATGAAAATATCACTTAAATCTATACCTCATATAGCTAATAAAATTTCTATCGACTTAAACAAAAGTGGTGTGGTTACAATGACTAAAGGTTTAGAGCCTGTTGCACATGAAGCTGAAAAGGTTTTAACTCATAATATACACCAAGAGATGGCGCTCGAAGACAAGGCTGCTGATATCTGTGATGACAATGAAGAAGAGATAGATTTTATGCTTGTAGATGAGAGACAACTTTTCTTTATGATTAAAAAGAAACTTGCACCTGAATACGGAATAATTCTTAATTACGAAGAGAGATATTCAGACCTTTCTCATAAAATTTTAGACGAACTTTACGAAGAAGATTTAATCCACTTCGATGTTACAGAAAATAGAATTAAAAACATTATATATAACTCAATCACTTCATTTATTGCAAATGCTTCAGAGCTAGAAGATGCTGTTATGGATAAAATTAGAACATATAAGAAAAGGTATATTCCCGGAACCGATGAATTTGATATTTTACATGAAAAACTTTACAGAGAGGAACTTATGAAAAGAGGTATGGAGTAATGGACAGAGTCTATATATATATTGAAAATGGAACTTTTCTTGAAGCTAAGAGCTTCGGTGCAGAAGGGACAAGTGTAGGAGAAATAGTCTTCAACACTTCTTTGAGCGGTTACCAAGAGATTATGTCTGATCCTTCTTATGCAGGTCAATTCGTTACTTTTACAATGCCTGAAATAGGAAATGTTGGGGTAAATGAGCAAGATATGGAAAGCTCAAAAGCTCATGCGAAGGGTATGATAGTTAGAAAATATCAAGACAGATACTCAAGCTTTAGAGCAGAAGAGTCTTTAAAGAGCTTTTTAGTTAAACACAATATTATAGGTATCTGTGATATCGACACTAGATTTTTAACAAAGATGATTAGAACTGAGGGAGCAATGATGATGATTGCTTCTACAAGCGTAAGCGATAAAAATGAGTTAAAGAAAATTCTAGAAAGCTCTCCTCGTATTGAAGAGGTAAATTATATAAAAGAGGTAAGTACTAAAAAACCGTATAACCACGTTTCTTCTACTTACGCAAGTATAGAGTTTAAATATGAAGAAGCCCCGGTTCAAGAAGCAAAAATAGCAGTAATTGATTTTGGTGTTAAAAGAAATATATTAAATGAAATAGTAAGCGCAAAAATTGGAGTTGAAGTGATTCCCAATAATTTCAGCGCGGATGACTTAATCGCTAAATACAACTCTAAAGCAATAGACGGTGTATTTTTGTCAAATGGTCCGGGTGACCCTTTGGTCTTAAAAAAAGAGCAAGAACAAATTAAAAAACTAATCGCTGCTAAAATTCCAATGTTTGGAATCTGTTTAGGTCATCAGTTATTGTCAATTTCTCATGGATATGATACTTACAAACTTAAGTTTGGACATCATGGCGGAAATCATCCTGTTAAAAATGTCAAAACCGGTTTAGTTGAAATTACAGCGCAGAACCATAACTATAATGTACCAGATAACATTACTGAAATCGCAGAAGTTACGCATACTAACCTATTTGATAATACTATAGAGGGTTTAAAGTATAAAGATTCACCAATATTTTCAGTGCAACATCATCCTGAGTCTAGTCCTGGACCAAAAGAAAGCAGATATATTTTCAACGAATTCCTCTCTTTAATAAAAAGATAATAAACCATAAGTAAACAAAAATTTAACAAATATATACATTTGTCACAAAAGAGTCACTCCTTAAGATAATTTAAACAATTCTGTGGCTATCATTGTGATGTTAATTAGTCTAATAAATTTATTTAAAATTAATTAGACGAAATTGCTTTGAATTTTTAAGGAGGCTATATATGGAGAATCGTCCATTAGAATACGACTATACAGTTACTAAGATGTTTATGTTTACAACAATCGTTTTAGGGATTGTTGGTATGCTTATCGGTGTAATATTAGCATTTGAGCTTGCTTTTCCGGAGGTTAATACAATCTTGGGAAGTGGTGTAGCTGAATATACTAACTTTAGTCGTCTTCGTCCGCTACACACAGATGCAGTTATTTTTGGTTTTACTTTAAGTGGTATTTTTGCTACTTGGTATTATGTTGGTCAACGTGTACTAAAGGTGTCAATGGCTGAGTCAGGCTTTTTGATGTTTATAGGAAAACTACACTTTTGGTTATATTTAGTAGGGGTAGCAGCAGTTGTTGTTTCACTCTTTATGGGTATAACTACGTCAAAAGAGTATGCTGAATTTGAATGGCCGATTGATATTGCTATCGTTGTTGTTTGGGTTTTATTTGGTATTAGTATATTTGGTCTTATCGGTATTCGTCGTGAGAAGTCACTATATATCTCTGTTTGGTACTATATTGCTACTTTCTTAGGTATAGCGATGCTCTACGTATTTAACAATATGGAAATCCCTACAATTCTTGGTACAAATGGAATTGGTGAAGCTGGTTTTGGTAACTGGTGGCACTCTGTATCTATGTATGCAGGTACGAATGATGCTCTAGTTCAATGGTGGTATGGTCATAATGCAGTAGCCTTTGGTTTTACGGTGCCTATTGTTGCTATGATTTATTATTTCTTACCAAAAGAGTCTGGACAAGCTATTTATTCATATAAATTATCTTTACTTTCTTTTTGGGGCTTAATGTTTGTATATTTATGGGCAGGCGGACATCACCTTCTTTATTCGACTGTTCCTGACTGGGTTCAAACAATGGGTTCTATATTCTCTATAGTTCTTATTTTACCATCATGGGGTTCAGCGATAAATATGCTTCTTACCATGAAGGGTGAGTGGCAACAAGTTGCTTCATCTCCATTAATTAAGTTTATGATTCTTGCTTCTACATTCTACATGTTCTCAACATTAGAAGGTCCTATCCAATCTATCAAATCTGTTAATGCGATTGCTCACTTTACTGACTGGATTGTTGGTCACGTTCATGACGGTACTCTTGGTTGGGTTGGCTTTATGATTATGGGTGCACTTTTCCACATGGCTCCGCGTGTATTTAAACGCGAGATTTATTCTAAATCTTTAATGGCTACACAATTTTGGATCCAAACTTTAGGTGTCGTTTTCTACTTTACATCTATGTGGATTGCTGGAATAACTCAAGGTATGATGTGGCGTGCGCATGATGAATTTGGTAACTTAGCTTACTCGTTCATTGATACAGTTACCGTGCTTCACCCATATTATACGTTACGTGCAATTGGTGGTACTTTATACCTAGTCGGTTTCTTTATATTTGCTTACAATATATATAGAACTATGTCTGCTCGTCCTGTTGAAGAATCAGAGCTACAATCTGCATCGCCTATGGGCGCTTAATAGAAAGGATATAATTATGTTTCATTGGTTAGAAAAACATCCGTTCTTTTTTGCGGTGGCTGTATTTGTAATGATTGCTTTTGCAGGTTTAGTAGAAATACTTCCAAACTTTGCACAAGCTTCGCGTCCTTTAATCGGTACTGCTCCTTATTCTACATTAGAATTAGCGGGTCGTCACGTTTATATAAAAAATAGTTGTAATGCTTGTCATTCTCAACTTATTCGTCCATTTAAATCAGAAACCGATCGTTATGGTCATTATTCTCGAAGCGGTGAATATGCTTATGATCGTCCTTTTCTTTGGGGTTCTAAAAGAACTGGCCCAGATTTGATGCGTGTAGGTAACTACCGTACTACAGATTGGCACGAAAATCATATGAAAGCTCCTTCAAAAATTGTTCTAGATTCAATTATGCCTGCTTTCACATGGATGTTTACAAACTTAGCAGATATTAATACTGCTTATGCAGAACAATTAACAGTAGCTCAGTTCTTTACAGTTCCTTACAACCAACCGGTTCCTATGAAAGATGGGTCAACTAAAGTTGTTAAGATGGGAGCTACTCTTGCAGATGCAAATGCTTTAGCATTAGCAGAGGCGAAAGTAGTTGCAGCTGATATGAAAGATCAAAATGTTAAAGATGCGATAGCTCGTGGAGAAATTCCAGAGATTGTAGCACTTATAGCATATTTGAACAGTCTTAAGTAGCGGAAAGTTTAGATGAATATTGCTGAACTTCAAGCCTATGGTTACGTAGCAGCGATGGTCATATTGGTCATATTGACGTATTGGTATATTTACCATTTGTATACTAAGAAAAAAGATGCACGTGGTATAGACTATGAAGAGTATAGCAATATGGCACTAAAGGATGATGTTACAGATACCCCGGTATCTGCAAGATCAGACGATAAAGAGAAATAGGAGAGATATATGAATAAGCTTTATCTTTGGGGAATTATCATGGGAGCAGTAATGCTTGTTGCAACTTACTTTACATTAGTAATTTCAGCGGGTAATTCTGGTAAGAGTATATCAGAAATACTAAGTGGTGATATTGTTAATGCTTTAGCTATTACAGGTGCAGTAGCGTTGATTTTGATTACAATTTTTGTTGTAATTAAATATGTTCGTCAAATGCAGACAGATACTGCGAATGGTCAACTGGCTCATGAGAACTGGGATGGAATTGGCGAGTATTTAAATGAACTGCCTATGGGCTGGTCAATTATATTCTTCTTAACTATGGTTTGGGGAATGTGGTACTTTATAATAGGCTACCCAGTAAATGCGTTCTCTAATATTGGAGAGTATAACGAAGACGTTGTAGTACATAATGCTAAATTTAACGAAGAGTACAAATCAATTACTGGAAGCAGATTAGTTGATATGGGCGAGTCTGTATTTTTAGCAGAGTGTAAAGTTTGTCATGGTTTAAAAGCTGACGGTATTGATGGCAAAGCGGCAAATCTTAATGCAAGAATTGAAGCAAGAAGTGTAAAATATGTAGTTGAAAACGGTTCCAATAACCATCTTTTAGGGTTTGAAAGTCCAATGCCTGACCGCAATGGATTATTTAACAACAACACAGAAGCACTTATTACAGATGCTGAAATTGATGCTGTTTCTGCTTATGTTGCAAATGGTATGACTGGCGCCGGTAGTGATGTTTTTGCTGGAGCTTGTGCTGTTTGTCATGCTGAAGACGGCAAGGGTATGGAATCTGTTGCTCCTAATATAGCAGCATTTACTCCAACACTTGTAACTAATGTTCTTAACCATGGTAAAAAAGGTGCAATTGGAACAATGCCTAAGTTCAAGAGATTGAATGATAAGCAAAAAGAAGCTGTTGGTGCATACATCACTAGCTTAAGCAAATAAGGAGTCAGGTATGAACGAGAACAGAAGCGTATTTGCTCTTGATGGAGTAACCGGTATGTTGATAGCTACTGTTTTACTACTTACTATCCTAGCTGGTTTAACAGTTTGGGGTTTAGGTGTACAGAAAGCTAGCGCAACTAATTATTATGATATCAAAAATGAAACATCAATTGGTTCAGGCATAATAGGTAAGAATGTTTCTAAACAATCTGATCATATTGTTGATGTGAAGTTAGGGAGTGAATAATGAATAAAATATTAACATTAGGTTTGGCTATTATGGCTATTTACACACTTTATGCGGTTTTAACACCAAATCATCTTTTTATAGGGTAGGGGATTTCTGTTGAAATACTCAAGAGGGCTTGCGGCCCTCACCTTCATTTTATTATTTCAAGCACTGTTAAATGCAGAATATTTATATAAAGACGAAATAGTACATAACCCTCAGTTTCGCGAAGATGTGAACCAACTTGGTTCAGAATTATATGAGAAAACTGGAATATCTTTAAGATTAGTAATGATTAGAGAACTACCGGAGGGTCAACATATCTCTGAATATGAAAAAGAGTTAATGAAAGAATTTTCAGAGCCTACTATATTGCTCACATTTAGCGAGCTTGATTCTAAAGTTGATATCTTGGCAAGTGATGAATCTTTATATAAATATTTTGACAAAAAACAGATATTAAGTCCTGTGGCTTCATTTTTGCAAGCTTTTGTAATGGCAACTTTTTATAGTGATAGTTTTTCTAGTTTTAAAGAAACCATTAGTGATCATGGCGGAACCATCATTCCTCTTTTGGCTCAAAAAGCTAAAAAGGGAGAGCTGTTAGGCAAATATTCAGGTTCAATGTTTAATGGTTATGGAGATATAGCAGACCAAATAGCACAAAGTAAAGGCATAAAACTAGAGCATGGAATCGGAAATGCCAACAAAAATGTTATATTTGTAGTTAAATCATTTTTTTATCTCATATTACTTTATGGTATATTTGCATATTTAAGAAGAGTAATTTTCAGAAAAAGGCATCCAGATGAACTTAAGTAACGGTAGAATTTGGCCATACGCGATTAGTATATCAATCATAATGGTTTTTGGATTTTGTGTAGCAACTGTAATTGTTACACAAAAAGTATCAATACAAAATAGTGATATTTATATGACATCCTATCAAGATGCCAACTCAAGAGCGAATGATATAATAGAGGAGAGAATCGCTTTTGATAAGCAGTATAATATACAATATATAACATCCTCTTTAAATACAAATAACTCTGTTATACAATACAAAATTACAGATAAAATCTTGACCTCGGTTAATGACGCTAAACTAAAAATCATAGTTTCAAGACCTGACGACAGCTCATTCAATATAGAATTAAAAAATCCCTCAGTTCATGAGGGTGTTTATACCTTTGAGGCTATTAAACTGCCAAAAGAGGGAAGGTGGGATATAATGGCTAAAGTTAATGTTGATAAACTGCAAAGATTTTATAATGTAAAAGCCGATACAAGAGTTACAGAGGTTGTGCAATACTAAGTCTAATGAACGAAACTGCAATAGTTTTACCCTCGGCTCGTGCCATTAGGCATGAGCAACTTCTTTTAAAATCACAAACACTTTTTTTACCAAACTACCTAACAATGTCAGAGTTTATCAGCAAGCTTTGCATTGTCAAAGATTTTAAAATAGCCGATGAAGACAGCAGAGTTTTGCTTCTTTTAGAAGCCTCTGACTTCAGTTCATTTTCCATGCTTCAAATAGAGCGAAATTTCTTCACATTTACAAAAAACTCTAGCTATATTTTCAAGTTTTACGAAGAGTTGAGCGCTGAAATGTACGATATAAATAAACTTGACACCTCAGACATATACGCCGAATATGAAGAGCATATAACCATACTCCAAGAGTTGTATAAAAGATACGAGACTCTTTGCAGTGAGAGAAAAATTTTAGACAGAATTTTCCTGCCAAAACTCTATGCTTTTAATAGCGCGTATGCAAAAATAAATAAAAATATAGAAGTGCGTATTGAGGGACATCTTACAAATTTTGAGTTAGAACTTTTAGAAAAATGTTGTGAATATGCCAATGTAAATTTGATTTTAAATACATCCGCCTTTAACACTAAAATGCAGAGTAAATTTTTGGACCTCGGCATGGAGTTGGAAAAAAACTACACTTATACAATCTCTTTAAATAAAAAAGAAATCATAAACAAAACAGAAATAATAAAAAATAAAACAATCAGTTGTGAATCATTCAGCGAGTCAATTTTGCAAGTTGCCTTTATAAAACAGAAGGTTTACGAGTTTATAAAAAAGGGTTTCAGAGCTGAAAATATTGCAGTGATTTTGCCTGATGAAAAGATGGCAGAGGTTTTAAAAAGCTTTGATGAGAAATCAAATTTTAACTTTGCGATGGGTGAGCCATTTTCTAAAACTTTAAGCTATGAAAAACTTAATTCCACATGCCAAGCAATTGAGCAAGATTCTCGTGAAAATGAGGCAAGACTAGAGCGAGTAGGCGAGGATTTATACTTAGAACTCTTTGGTATCTATTATAAAAAAGCTCTTGAGATAGATTTTATAGCTTTTTTAAATAGTTATAAAGAGCGTATAAGTTCCAAAACAGAACTTAAAATTTACGAAGAAGAGGTATATAGCTTCAAAAATATTTTGCCGCATATGAGAGAGATGAGCGTTAAATCGCTTATGTCAGTTTTTTTGCAAAGACTCTCATCAAGAACAATCGATGATGTAAGAGGCGGAAAAATAACTGTTATGGGAGTTTTAGAGACTCGCGGAGTTGAGTTTGATGGAGTTGTAATAGTTGATTTTAGTGATGCTAACGTACCAAAGCGAAGCGACAAAGATATGTTCTTAAATACTAAAATAAGAGAAATCGCTTCGCTGCCAACGATGAATGACAGAGAAAATCTTCAAAAACATTACTACCAAATGCTTATAAACCACTCCAAAGAAGTGGCAATATCATATGTAAAATCGAGTCAAAGCAGTGGCTCTAGGTTTTTAAAACAGTTAAACATACAAGAAAATAGGCCACATGCCGAACTGGACTATGCAAATATACTCTTTGAGCGTAAATTTCCACATGCCAAGATAGATGAAAAAATAGTCGGTGAATATAACTTTAAAGAGAAAAAACTCTCCGCGACAAAATTAAAAATTTTTCTAAGCTGTAAAAGAAAATTTTATTATAAATACATACAAAACATTGCTAACCATGAAATTCCTCAGGATATGCCACAAGAGTGGGAAATAGGAACAACTGTTCACTTTGCACTCAAAGAGCTTTACAGTAGAAAAAACAGTTACAAAAATGCAGAGGAGTTAAAAAAAGATTTGCATAAAGAGTTAGATGTGGCATGTGGAAAGAGCGAACTTGACAAATATCTCATCGCTTTGCAAAAAAGAAAAATGGATGATTTTTGTGAAAACGAAGTCCAAAGATTCAAAGATTCATGGCATGTGGAACTTTGCGAAGTAAGTTTAGAGTGCGAGTTTGCAGGAGTCACTTTAAGCGGAGTAATCGACAGAATTGACAAGCGTGGCGAGGAGATATCTGTGCTCGATTACAAGACAGGAAACTTCCCTATTTACACAGCAAAAAACTTCACCGAAGCCACCGACTTTCAGTTGGAATTTTATTATCTTCTAGCGCAACCATTAGGGAATGTCACGGCATGTGGATATTATGATTTAAGTGAATCAAAAATAGTCCCCGAGGCTTTTTTAGAAGAAAAACTAGCCATCTTAGAATCAAATATAAAAGACATTTTACTGCACGAAACACATGAATTTGACAAGTGCGAAGATATGAAAACTTGTCTTTTTTGTGAGTTTGCAACTATATGTGACAGAGAATAAAGTATTTGTCAAATGTTGTGTTATGATACAGCATTAATTAAAGTTAAGGTTTAGTCATGGGTTATCAACCACCATTTACTATCACTTCTAAAATACTTTCTTTGGTAAGTGATATTGTTGAAGTAATAACTGGCATGAAACATAGTGAAGCAAATCTAAATACCCCAAAACTTCGTAAAAAAAATCGTGTCAAAAGTATCACCGGAACACTTCAAATAGAGGGCAATAGCTTTAGTGAAGAGAAAGTCACAAATATCATAAACGGTAAAACAGTTTTAGGAACCATGCGAGAGATAGCAGAAGTTCAAGGTGCCATAAAAGCTTATGAGCATTTAGACAACTACTCGTTTAAAAAAGAAAAAGATTTGTTATATTCTCACAAATTAATGATGGATGAGCTTTTAACAAATGCCGGAACATATAGAAATACAAATGTAGGAATAGGCGGCAAAGACGGAGTGACACATGTAGCTCCATCACCTCTACATGTAGCAGAACTCATGGGCAATTTGTTTGAGTGGCTTGGAACTACAAAAGAACATCTGCTTATAGTATCGTGTATATTTCACTATGAGTTTGAGTTTATACACCCTTTTAGTGATGGAAACGGCAGAGTCGGACGACTTTGGCAGAGTGTAATTTTGAATCATTACAAAAAAATATTTGGCTTCATCCCCATAGAGAGTATGGTTCGTGATAATCAGGAAAAATACTACAAAGCATTGGAGGATTCTGGAAGTGCAGGTGAGAGCACTCCCTTTATAGAGTTTATGCTTGAAGTTATTTTTAATGCTTTAAAAACGGCGATAAAAGAAAATAAAAATGTCCCTTTAAATGTCCCAAAAAATGTCCCTTTAAATCGTCTTGATGAAATCATAAAACTTATAGAAAAAAACAGAGATATAACATCTGCGCAAATAGCAGAAATGTTGAAAGTAAGTGACAAAACAATTAAAAGAGATATAGCAAAACTAAAAGAGTTAGGTAGGTTAAAAAGAGTTGGTAGTTTGAAGAGTGGGTATTGGGAAGTAACTATAGTTTGATGATGCAAAAATATGACAGTTTGAAATATTTTTGTAGTTTAATATTGTTTTGTGTTAGTATATCGCATTGAGGATGGTAAGTCATGAATATTTATGATACGGATATAAAAAAGTTAACTTGCTCATGTAAAGATTGGGAAGAAGTTAGGTGTGCTTATTCTACAGATGATCCTAGAAGATTATGCAAGCACATAATTAATAAATTAGATATTGGTAATTTGCCAAAAACTCTAAAATATTTTAAAGAAAATTTAGAGTTTTATAAAGAAAAAGAGAAAGGATTTGGCAAGGAGTTTCAAACAATAATACCTTTGCTAGATTCAAAATATATAGCACTCTACAGTAATGATGACTGGACAAATATATATAATCAAGATGGGGAACACTTTGCTCTTATCATAACTTCTTTCAATAATGATTTTAAATGGGCAAGAGATAAAAAGCCAAAAGATTTTCAAGAGATAGAAATATATTTTGATAAGAATGAATATTTACCTGCAATTGAGCTGTTTAGTGAAGAAAAAGCATTGGTAATTGAAAAATTTAAAGAGAGACATGAACATGTTGAATTTGATGATTCTATGGATTTTGTATTAGCCGCAAATTCTAAAACGTATGCTTTAATAAATGAAGTAGAAGAACAGAGTTTTATAAATGTTACCAATGAAACCATAATAATTTTATCTAATAGTATAGAGCCTATCATTAGAAATCAAGAAAAAGTGCAAGAAGCTTTAGCAAAAAGAAAAGAAGAAAGAAAAAAGACAAATTGGTATCTTGAAGAGTACAAAAAAAGAAAAAAAGAAAATTTTCAAGAAGACGATTCTGCATTTGAAATGCTTAGTTATGAAGAGACAAAAGATAAAATTTACGATTTTAAAAACGAGTGGGAAAATAAACTAAAACAAAATTATGAGAGTGCAGTTGTAGATAAAGGGTTAATGTTGAAGTTTGAAAGTTTTAAACTTCCTCGTTTTGTTTCAGAGTACATAGTTTCAACATTTATAGACCAGCATGGTTTACAAGATGGGCTTGTGAAAGTGGAAGAATTTTTATCCAAACATTACCCAAAACCAAACTCAACTGATTTACTCCATTATAGAATTCAAACAGAAGGCTTCATAAGCATAATCGACAACTTTAAAGTAAGTGTTCACATAGAACGACATGGAAATGAGCATACTTTAAGCATCCCCGCACTCAACATAAAACATGCAAAGATAGAAGACCATCAGATAATATATGACAACCCAAGGCTTTTAAACTCTGGACTATGGGGAATGGGAAAAATCACAAGAACAGATAATGCGACAAAAGCGGTACTTTCAAAATTTAAACCCTTTCAAGTTTCATCCATAGACTTAAATGTGTACAAAGAAAAAAGAGGTAGTTTTACTACGCATGAATGGCTAAGTGTTTTAATCTCTACCATTGGATTTAATCCTGAGATTTTTGCAACGCTTAGAGATAAACTCATCATCCTCAGCAGACTTTTACCGCTTATACAAAAATCTATTTTTCTTTTTGAGTTTGGAAAACCGGGAACTGGAAAAACATATATTTTTGATAAATTATCAAACAGTAGTTTTGTGATTTCAGGTTCAAAAATCACACCTGCAAAGCTTTTTAAAGATTGCAGTTCAAATCAAGAGGGACTTTTAAGACAATATGAAGCGATACTTTTTGATGAGATAGATAAAATCAATGACAGTGATTTTGCAGATGAGATAGTAAATAAACTTTTAAAGTTTATGGAGTCAAATAGTTTCGATAGATGTGGCGAAGAGATGATGAGCGACACTTCACTCATCTTTTCAGGAAATATATCGAGGGTTCAAAGAGAGAACAATATACCAAACTTCTTTGCACCACTTGCTCAAAAACTAAAAGGCGAAGCGTTTTTAGACAGGTTCGGCGGTGTAATCCCAGGATGGGAGATAAAACCTCTCTCCAATGTAAACGGCAACTTCTCAACCACACAAGGCTTTTCAGCCGACTACTTTTCCGCCATCATGAGTGAGCTTAGACTAGAAGAGGTGGAAGCAAGAGTATCTTCCATGTTAGAATTTTCACAAAACACAACCAACAGAGATGAAAAAGCCATCATCAAAAATATAAGCGGATTTTTTAAACTGATATTTCCAGACATGAAAATAGATGCAGATGAAGCCCAAGAAGTTGTGAACTTTTGTGTGGAACTTAGACAGTACATAATCAATGAGCGGTTTGAGTTGTATGGGAATGGGGAAGATGAGAGAAAACTTGAAGTAAAGGTTATAAATGAAAGATGAATTTCTTGGAAACATTGTAATTGGTTCTGTAATTAGTTTCGTAATTATTTTATGGGTTATTTTTCTTGAGTTTACGAGTTTTACAAATTTACAAATTCTTTTATTGACAGCAATTATTTTAACAATAATGTATGTTTCAATTAAGTATTACAGTTTTATATCAAAAATAATTAGCTTCAAAAATATGAATATAGATAATTTTTTAAATTATTTTACTAAAAATTTAAAAATTATTATTCGTAGTGACCATAATGTGAAAACTAATAAAGTTAATAAAACTTTGGATGAACAAATAACAAATGCAGTCAATCGTCTAATTTCTGTAGACAATCAATCTCCTCCTATCCTCAAAAGGGATATTTATGAAACAACAAAAAAATTTGAAGATAGAGTTAAATTAACAAGCTTAGAGTATAAGAAAAAAATTGAATCGCAAATAAAAAGAAGAAATAAATACTTAGAAATATTAAATAAAATTAAAAAAGATGGAAATAAAAAAACACTAATAGAATTTATATTTAGAAAAAATAATGATATATATAAAACAATATTTGAGACATATACAAAAGCAATCAAAGAATATTATTTCAATCCATATTTATCGAATATAATTTATAACGCAGATACAAAAGAAATAAGAGCAACATTAAAATTTGTTTCTTTAGATGATTATGCTCAATATCTTCTTTTTACTAACATCACACCAGTTCAAGCAAAACGTATTATTGAAGATAAAAATTATATTGTTGTAGTTATTTTTGAAACTAATTTCAATGAAGTGTATAATGCAGATATATTTTTATTAAATAATGAGAAAAAATTCCAAGGAGAAGTGACTGATATACATACGTATCACCTTAAACCTTTAGAAATTAAAATTGATAAAATAGAAAGTATTATAAAGCCTATAAAAATTGAGATACAACAAAAAGTTTTAAATCAGCCAAACTTTATAGATGAACATGAATCTGACTATGACAATAAGTTAAAAGAGTTAGAAAAAATATTTGAAAGTAAATATGAAGTTCAAAATAAACTTATAAAATCAGTTGATGATAAAATTGAGCGTCTGAATGCTGGTACAAAAGATATGCAAATTGAAGAACTAAAACTGCAATCACAGTCTTTTCAAAACACATTAACATCCCAGTCAAATGAGATACAAGAACTTCAAAACAAACTTATCACAAAAGAACAAGACACAAAAAACTTAGTTGATAGCTTGGTACTTAAAATAGAATCGCATGAAAATAAGTATGATGTTCAAAATAAATTTATTAAATCTATTAACAGCGAGATAGAACATCTTAAAACTGAGGTTAAAAATAGTGTAGAAAATAACCAAATTGAAGAACTGAAATTGCAGGCAAAAGTTTTTCAAAGCACGTTAACACACCAGTCAGATAAAATTATAGAACTTCAAAATCAGCTAATTATAAAGGAACAAAAGACAAAAAAATTAGTAGATAGTTTTATGTCTAAAATTAATAAGCTTGAAGAAAAAATAGCCAAACAAAAAGTTGTAAAAACCCAAATACCTTTAAACATACCAACAGAAAAACAAAGCATCAAAAAAGATGATGGCGTTATTGTTAAAAGAGACTCTTTTGATGATTTTTAAGAATATGAAAATTGTACTTTATAGTTTGAATAAAGAAGTTGATATTGTTGAGAAATATAGATGGCAAGAGTAAAATTTAAAGATACAAAAGAGTGTCAGGCACCTTTTTACCTTTTTATTTTTATGTGGAAACCTATTTTAAAATAATGGATATAAATTATGAGCTTATTTGAAATAGAATTAAACGATGAGTTTAAAATACATAGTTCAAATGTTTTTTTTAATGAAAAAGATTTAAAAAACTATTATAAATTAAACAAACTAAATGATGGTTATGATGATAATATTCAAGAGTTAATTACTGAGTATAAACTACAAATACATCAAGATTTATTTGTAATTAATGGATACAGATATGAAGTCAATGAAATAAATGACATATTTTTATCAAATATTTATGAGTCAAATATTAATTCAACTGAACATACCTTATACCCGGAATGGCTATTGTTTCTTATTAGTATAAAAAAAGATAAAGTACAATTTATTCATGAAAAAGAATTTGATAATTATTTAGAGTATTTTAAATATATTGCAGAAATAAGATATAAAAAATATATAAAAAGAACTGTAAAGGATTATATTTGTTTTGAAGAATATAAAAATCTTGCAGATATAAAAACATCCTTACAAAATAGTTTATTGGAGTATTTAAAAAAAACAGAATATGAAACTAATGAATTATACGAGTACTTAAATTTTTTATACAGATTTTATCAGGAGTTAAAGGATAATGAAAAATATAAATTAATGTGGAATTTGGAACCTTATGTTGAAGAAGTTATTGTCTTATTAAGAGATAAAAATATACCATTAAAAGAGATATATGAAGAAGTGTATAAATATATGAGAGGTACTTATTCTGTTTTACATGAAATATATATTTATAAACCATTGTATATTGAAGAAAGTAAACCTTATTTTCAATCGTATTTACGCAAGATAAATGAATTATTTAATAGTAATGTAAATATTGAAGAGTTTATTGCAATATTAACAAAAAATGAGAGAAATGAAGATATTCTTTTCTCTTATTTAGAACTTATTAAAAGATTTAATGCAAATAAAATGAGTGAGCACACAATGGGTGCTATGATCAAAAGTATTGTATTGGGTGTTGAAGAAATTATTAAAGATTATAAAGAAGAGAAAAAACTCTTAAAATGTTTAAAAAGTTTAGCGGACGATGAAAACCTTTTTAAAACTTATATAATTCAAGAATATGAAGATTATCATTCATCTGATGAGTTGTTGGAACTATTGGATAATCTAATATCTGAAAACAATCAATCTTTGGAGCAATACTTAGCAATATATCATGCTTCAAGAAATTACTTAGCACATTATAATATTGATATGAATAAGTTTTTTTGGGGTGAAGATGGAGAAAGACGAATTATCTCAAATACAATAGATGCTGTACTCATAATTTTATTTAGAATAGAAACAATGAAACAAAAAAGTATCGAAGGTAAATAATATGAACAATATTATA
>Ga0210044_10001990_pt1 | contig 30949 bp, 25 predicted proteins | sample CryGey13umfilter_2_FD_183959 | JGI IMG/M metagenome (GOLD analysis project Ga0210044, IMG submission 183959) | Groundwater microbial communities from aquifer in Utah, USA - Crystal Geyser 4/9/14 3 um filter (SPAdes) (version 2) | ecosystem: Environmental > Aquatic > Deep subsurface >...
CTCCCCCCGACATCACGAGATGGCGCGGACGAACTGCTACGCCTGAAAAATGGCGCGATCACGCGCTTCGCGCCAGCCGGGTGCTGCACGTCCGGCCAAGTGGCCGATCTGGTATGGGTGTCCTAGGAGGTCCTTGTGTCTCAGCAGCTTCATGTGGTGTTCGGTGCCGGTCAGGTCGGAGCGGGGCTCGCGGCGCTCTTGCTCGCGCAAGGGCATCGGGTGCGGGTCGTGCGCCGCTCGCAGCGCGACGTCGCCTCGGGCATCGAGGTGGTCGCTGGTGACGCGACGGATCCGGCCTTCGCCATCGAGGCCACGCGCGGCGCTCAGGTGCTCTACCACTGCATGAACCCGTCGGCCTACACCGCGAGCGCGTGGGCGCAGGAGTACCCGCGCCAGGGCGAGGCGCTCATCGCGGCGGCGGTCGCCCACGACGCGCGCTTGGTCGTGCTCGACAACCTGTACGGCTACGGCGTGGTCGAGGGCGCGCGCACAGAGTCCACGCGGATGGGCGCCGAGGGGCCGAAGGGCTTGGTGCGCGTCGCGTGGGCGGCGCGCTTGGAGCAGGCCGCCGCTGAGCAAGGACTTCGCTATGTCGCGGGGCGGGCTGGGGACTTCTTTGGCCCGGGCGCGGGCGAGCAAGCGCTGCTCTCCATGCCCGCGCTCGCGGCGTTGGGGCGCGGCTGGCCGGTGCTGCTCATCGGTGACCCCAGCGCGCAGCACGCCTTCTCCTTCGTGCCCGACGTGGTCGCCGGCCTCGCGGCGCTCGGTTCGGCGGACGAGGTCGACGGGCGCACCTTCCACCTCCCCGTCGTGCAGGTGCCACCTCGCCGGTTGGTTGAAGAGGTCGCGGCGGCGCTCGGCGTGCGTTCGCGGGTCCTCGGGATGCCCGGCTGGCTCCTCGGCCTGCTCGCGCCGGTGGTGCCGCTGCTTGGCGAGCTGCGCGAGACGCTCTACCAGTGGGATCGCCCGTTTGAGGTCGACGACAGCGCTTTCCGAATGCGCTTTCCGGCGCTCGGCACGGATTCCGCGCGCGCTGCTGCGGTCATCGCGGCGGCGCTCGCAGCCTAAACAGCGCTGGGCGCCCACACGTCCCCAGCCTCTCCCTCGCGCACAAAGCCGCTGACGGCCCGGTGAATGGCCGCGGTCGCCGCCAAGCCCTCGTTGAGCGGCGTCCACCAGGCCCCGCCTGAATCCGCTCGACGCAGAGCAGCGTGTGCTCCACGATCTTCCGCTCGAGCTCCGAGTCGTCGGCGGGCGCGAGGAAGTCGCTGAGAGCATCGTAGTAGGGGCGCATGTTGGTGGTCGGCCCGAGCACCTGCTCCAGGCCGTGCTGTCGCGCGAGCCAGCCCTGAAGCCGCACCGCGGGGAACTCCCTCCACTCCACGTGCTCCATGGGCTCAAACCCCCAATCCACCTGGGCGTAGGTCTCCTCTCCGTTGGTGATCCAGTGGATGAGCTCGTGGTAGATGAGCTGCGCGAGGCAGTCGTCGGCGTCCAGCGCGGCGGCGTCGCCAAAGACGAGCCCCCCGACGCCGTCGTAGGAGGCGTACACGTCGCCAGCGCGGCGAACGCTGAGGCCGAGGCGGCGGGCCACCTCGACCCAGATGAGCTCGCTCGGATCGCGGTAGGTGCGGGCGACCTCGCGGCCCCCGATGATCAGCGTGGGTGCTACTTGCATTGGACCCTCCGGGTTCGCGAGGCGCGCGCTTCCGAGCGCCTCACTCCGCGTGGTAGTTCGGCGCTTCCTTGGTGATCTGCACGTCGTGGACGTGGGACTCGCGGATGCCGGCGGCGCTGATCTCGACCAGCTCGGCCTTGGTGCGGAGCTCCTCGATGGTGGCGCAGCCGGTGTAGCCCATCGCCGAGCGCAGGCCGCCCATGAGCTGGTGGATGACCGCGCTCACCAGGCCCTTGTACGGCACCCGGCCCTCGATGCCCTCGGGCACGAGCTTCTGGACGTTGGCCTCGTTGTCCTGAAAGTAGCGGTCGGACGAGCCCTTCTGCATGGCTCCGAGGCTGCCCATGCCTCGGTAGGACTTGTAGGAGCGACCCTGGAAGAGCACCACGTCGCCGGGGGCCTCCTCGGTGCCCGCGAAGAGCCCGCCGAGCATGACCGTGTGCGCGCCGGCGGCGAGGGCCTTGGCGATGTCGCCCGAGTAGCGCACGCCGCCGTCGGCGATGAGCGGCACGTCGGCGCTCGCGAGGGCGTTGGCGACGTCGTCGATGGCGGTGATCTGCGGCACGCCGACCCCCGACACGACGCGCGTGGTGCAGATGGAGCCAGGGCCAATGCCAACCTTCACCGCGTCGGCGCCGTGGTCGACGAGGGCCCGCGCGGCCTCGGCGGTGGCGATGTTGCCGCCGATGACCTGCACGCTCGGGTAGCGCGCCTTCACCCACGCGACCCGCTTGAGCACGGACTCAGAGTGCCCGTGCGCCGTGTCGACCACGAGCACGTCGACGCCAGCCTCGACCAAGCGCGCGACGCGCTCCTCGGTGTCGCCGCCGGTGCCGACCGCCGCGCCGACGAGCAGCCTGCCCGCCGCGTCCTTGGCGGCGAGCGGGTGCTCGGTGGACTTGAGGATGTCCTTCACCGTCATGAGCCCGCGCAGCGCGCCGGCCTGGCTCATCACCGGGACGCGCTCGATGCGGTGCAGGTGCATGAGCGCCTTGGCGTCCTCGGTGGAGGTGCCCTCCAGCACGGTGATCAAGCGCTCGCGCGGGGTCATGGCCACGGTGACCGGCTCGTCCAGCCGCTCCTCGAAGCGCAGGTCGCGGTTGGTGACGATGCCGACGACCCGCTCGCCGTCGACGACGGGCAGGCCCGAGAAGCCGTGGGCGCGGGTGAGGGCGAGCACCTCGCGCACGGTCATGGTGTGCGGGATGAGGATGGGGTCGACGATGACGCCGGACTCGAAGCGCTTGACCTTGGCGACCTCGGCCGCTTGGGCCGCTGGGCTCAGGTTCTTGTGCACGACGCCGAGCCCGCCCGCCTCCGCGACGGCGATGGCGAGGCGCGCCTCGGTGACGGTGTCCATCGCGGCCGACACGAGCGGCAGGTTGAGCCGCAGCCCGCGGGTCAGCCGCGTCGCGAGCGAGGCGTCGCGCGGCAAGATCGAGGAGAAGGCAGGGACGAGGAGCACATCATCGAAGGTGAGCGCCTTCTGGCGGAGTCGCATACAAGCTCCCTCGGGGCAAGGGAGGGGTGTATCGGCGAGGGGGGCGTAGGGGCAAGCGGCGGCGGCCTACGCGTGAAAGCGCTCGCCCCGCGCGAGCATCGCGAGGAGCGAGGCCATCACCTTGGCGCGTCCGGTCGGCGAGGCCGTCGCGAGGCGGTGGTAGATCGCGTATTGGTTCGCGCGGTTGAGCCCCTGAAAGGTCGCGTTCGCTCGCTCATGTGCGGCGACCTCGGCCAAGAAGTCGGCAGGGAGCTCCATCGTGGCTTGTCCGGCGTAGGCCGCGTCCCAGCGCCCATCGGCTTGAGCGGCGCGGACCTGCGCCCGTCGATCCACCCCCAGCGCAGGGCCTCGACGACGGCCTCGGTCTTGGAGAGCGTCGCGACCGGCGAGCCAAGCTGAGAACGCCGAGGCGGTCGGGAAGGTCAGGATCGGGGGGGACGGGACCGCCATCTAGGCTCCAGCGACGCGGTCGCGTGCGCGTCGGACATTAGCATCGGGCTGAATCGAGCACCCCCCCGACCAGGATGGGGGTGAATCGAGCACCTGCTCGCGAGCGGGGGAACGCCGCCACGAACAAACGCCGTCTTTCACGCTGCACCTCCGCCCGTGTGGGCCCTCAGCCGGGGTGACCGCTCGATTCGACCGCATCCTCTTCCGTGGGGTGCTCGATTCGATGCGTTCCTAATGCCCGGAGGGGCCAGCTCCGACGCGCCGAGACGCGCCGGAGCGAGCGAATCACGCCTCGCCGCAGTCGGCGATGGTGACGGTGCCGTTCACCTGGCCGCTCTGGCTGCCGCGCGCTTCCATGGCGGCGACGACGTCAGCGCCCTCGACGACCTTGCCGAAGACGACGTGCTTGCCGTCGAGCCAGGGGCAGGGGACGGTGGTGATGAAGAACTGCGAGCCGTTGGTGTTCGGGCCGGCGTTCGCCATGGAGAGCAGGTTCGGCGTGGTGTGCTTGTGGACGAAGTTCTCGTCCGCGAACTTGGCGCCGTAGATGGACTTGCCGCCCGTGCCGTTGTGGTTGGTGAAGTCGCCGCCCTGGCACATGAACTGCTTGATCACGCGGTGGAAGCCGCTGCCCTTGTAGCCGAAGCCGGCCTCGCCCGTGCAGAGCGCGCGGAAGTTCTCGGCGGTCTTGGGCACGCTGTCAGCGTAGAGCTCGAACACGATGCGGCCAGCAGCGGCCTTGTTGATCTCGATGTCGAAGTAGACGCGGGGATTTGCCATGACAGTCCTCTCTGGTTGAGACGGGTGGGATATCCGGTCCGGGCGGATCCGTCCGCAGCGGGTCCACGGGAGGCGCGGGTGGCCGAGAACGACACAACCACGTACGAAGCGGAGGCCTTCGCCACCTATGTGGCCTCCAGCGCGGTCGATCCGCGCGTGCTCTTCTTGGCGACGCTCGCTCCCGCAGCGGTCTTCGCGATGGTCGCGGCCGATCCTCAGGCGATCCAGGCCTTCGTAGACGCGCTCCCCCGCGTCGCGCCGCCGCATGTGCGCGTGCTCGCCGAGGGCAGCGACGAGCCCCTCGCGGACCGCGTTCAGCGCGTGCTCGGCAACCCCGACCTGGCGCACGCGTCGCTGCAGGCGCTCGGCGAGCTGCAGCGGGCGCATCCACACGGCGTCGCGCTGCGCGCTTCGTTCCTAGACTTTGCGAGGGCGGTCGCCGGTGAGCACGGCAGCACCTCGCGCGGCAAGAAGGCGCTCAAGCTCGTGCAGGACGTGGTGGACCTGCCGATGGGGGGCGCCGCGCCGACGCAGCTGGTGCGCGCCCTGCTCGTCGCGTTCGCTACGGCGGCGGCGGTGGCCGCGGGGCTGTGGTGGTGGCTCGGAGCTTCCCCGATGCGCGCCCTGCCGCTCTTGCTCCTCCTCGCCGCGTGCCATGACCCGAACGACCCCGCCACCGACCCCGCCACCGACCCCGCCACCGACCCCGCCACCGACCCCGCCACCGACCCCGCCACCGACATCGAGACCTGGTGGACGGACCCGGCGGGCGACGCCGACGCCGACGGCTGGACGGCGGACGAGGGCGACTGCGACGACACCGACGAGCGCGTGAACCCATCCTTCACCACCGACACCTGCGACGGCCTCGACAACGACTGCGACGGGCTGTGGGACGAGGACTTTGGCTACGTCGACCCAAGCGCCTCGCTCGGCGACCTCACCGGCGTACCGGAGACGCTCACCTACGCCTGGCTCTTCCCGGAGGGCGATGAGGACGTGTGGGTCTTCTACGCCGAGGACCTCGCGTTCAGCCTGTTTGATCTGGAGATCGCCTTGTACGACGTGCCGCTGCACAGCGACTGGGCCCTCGACCTGTACCGCGTGGACGACGCGTCGGGCGGCAACCCCGTCCTGGTCGACAGCGCGGATGACCTCGGCGAGGGCGGCAACGAGCTGATCAACTACGGCGGCTCCAACGTCCTGGACAACAGCAGCTGGTACCAGGTCGTCGTGCGCGGCGTCGGCGCCCAGTGCTCCTCGCCCTACACCCTGCAGATCCTGGTGGGAACATGGTGATCGCGCTGCTGCTCGCCCTCGGCTGCTCCACGAGCGCGCCCTCGCTCACCCAGGCGCCGCCTGCGCCTCAGCACCCCGAGGTCACGAGCGGGTGCTCGGTGACGGCCAACCTGGAGCTCGTGCCCCTCGACACCTGGGGCCGCGACCTCGACGGCGCCACCTGGGGCCTCGACCGCGATCCGGCCACGGTGGTGGACCCGAGCGCGGCGCCCGGCACCCTCCTCATGCCGCTCGGCGCCGCCCCGGTGGAGCTCACCGCGGTCTTGCGCGCGCCGGACTACGAGCGCGCCGGCGCGCGCGTGGCGTGGAGCGGCGCGGGTGGGGCGAACGGCTTCACCGTCGACACCGACGATCACGTCGTGGCCACCTGGGGCGAGCGCGCCATCGGCGGGCGGGTGTGCCCGGTCTACACCGTCTACGTCGCCCCCGAGCACCAGTGGTTCGCCGCGACGGGCATGGCGCCCACCTTGTCCGGCACGCAGCTCTTCTTGGACGGCGAGGACACCTGGGCGGCCGTCGCGCAGGACGTGTCCCAGGTCACCAAGCGGCTCACCTGGAGCACCTGGTGGTGGGAGTCCAAGTTCGAGCTGGTGCGCCCGCCGAACCACGCCACCCTGAGCGCGTCGCAGCGCGAGCAGAACACGCTCATGACCCGCTTCAAGGGGCTCGCTGGCGTGGAGAAGCGGCTGCTCATCAACCGCTTCTGGGCGGATAACCTGGACGCCGCCGTCAACCTGAACTCGGACACGGAGCTGCTGCGGGTGGCCGCGGCGCCGAGCGACAACTTCGAGGTCGTCTTTCAGGCCAACCCCGTCGATGTGCCCGTCGACGGTCAGTACGAGTACGAGCGGCCCAAGTGGTCGCTCACCGAGCGGGTTCACGCCAACCCCCGCTACGCCTCGCGCACCGTGGTGCGGGCGGATCCGGGCGCCGAGGCCTGGCGCGCGGCGAGCACCTTGCAGGTCGCGTCCTGGCATCAGAAGGCCATGGTCATGGACGGCAAGATCGCGTGGGTCGTCGGCATGAACAGCAAAGCGACCGACTGGGACAGCTCCAACCACGAGGTCTACGACGAGCGCCGCATGTCCTTCGAGGCCTCCGCGAGCGATCGCCAGGACGTTGCGGACGGTATCGCGCTGTCGGAGTTTGAACCTCGTAAAGACTTCGCCGTTCGCGTCGATGGGCCCGCGGTGCGCGACGTCGAGGCGATCTTGAAGCAGCGCTGGGACGCCTCCATGGCGGACGGCGAGCTCTACGCCGACCGCGCCACGCCCTTCGCCCTCGATCCCGCGCCGCCGTCGCCTCCCGGGGCGGTTCAGGTGCAGATCGGCGCCACAATGCCTCCGCCCTACGGCGACATGGCCATCCTGGAGACGCAGGTCCGCGCGCTTCAGCAGGCCGAGGACCTCATCCTCATCGAGGACCAGTACTTCCGCGCGCCGCTCCTGAACGAGATCATCGGCGCGCAGATGCTCGCGAAGCCCGACCTGCGCTTGATCGTCGTCACCATGGACGTGAGCACCTGGGACGGCGGCTCCCAGTGGACGCACCTCTCCGACGCGTGGTTCGCCGACCAGTTCCCCGGTCGCTACCAGCTCCTCACCCTCGTCGCCTCGGACCTGTACTTGGACGAGGGCTTCTTCTGGGACACGGTCGAGCTCGTCGAGCAGCCGATCTTCACGCACTCCAAGCTGCGCATCGTCGACGACCGCTACCTGTCCGTCGGCTCGGCGAACTACAACAACCGCGGCTACCTCTACGAGGGCGAGCTCAACGCCTCGGTCCTCGACCGCGCCTTCGTGACCGACGCCCGCTCGCGCGTGATGCGCAACTGGGTCGGCCCCAAGTGGGCGGGCCTCCTCAACGGCCAAGGCGCGAACGACTTCGAGGTGGTGCGCCAAGCCGCCGCTGACAACCGCGCCGTCTTGGACTGGTGGGCCGCCAACGGCCCCGACATGAGCGTGCCCGAGGCCCGCGCCGCGCGCGCCGGGAGGTGGACCAGCGGCTTCGTGGTGCCGCTCACCATCGCCGGCGACTACGAGTGGGACGTGGGGCCGGACCTGTTCTAGCCCCGGCGCCGCCTGCGGGTGAGGCCGAGGGCCAAGAGCAGACTGAGGCCGCTTAGGCCGCTCGAACCTTGGTTGCAGCCGGCGCAGCCGATGCGGTCGTAGCTGCCGGTGTCGATCCCGGTGTCGCCGACGGTGTCCGGGTCGGTGTCCGACGCGCTGTCGGTGTCCGGGTCGGTGTCCGACGCGCTGCCGGGGTCGGTGTCCGACGTGCTGTCGCTGCCGGGGTCGGTGGTCGTGTCGGTGCCTGGGTCGGTGCTGGTGTCCGAGGCGGTGCCCGTGTCCGTGGACGTGTCCGTCCCCGTGTCGGTTCCGGGGTCGACGGTGCAGGGCCCGTAGCCGCCGATGGAGAAGGCGCGGGCGAGGATGGCGGCGGCTTGGATGCGGGTGAGCTCGTCGTTCGGGCCGAAGCTGCCGTCGGAGTAGCCGTTCACGATGCAGGCGTCGTTGAGGGCCTCGACGACGGCGCCTTGCGCGGGGGTGAGGTCGGGGAAGCGACCGCTGGGCGTCACCTGCGCGAGGCCCATGCCGCGCAGGGTGAAGACGGCGGCCTCGTAGCGGGTGATGGTCTGGTCGGGGCAGAAGATGAGCGGGCTGGAGCCACACCCGTTCGTGATCCCTGCGTCGTAGAGCGCCTCAGCGTAGGGGGCTCTCCAGTCGGTGGGGTCGAGGTCGGCGAAGCTGTTGCCGACGCCTGCGGGCAGGCCCGCGGCGCGCGAGAGGAGCACGGCGAAGTGGGCGCGGTCGAGCACGCAGTCCGGGCAGAACATGAGGGGGGAGCTCTGACAGCCGCTGGTCACGCCCGCGGCGTACAGCGCCTCGGCGAAGCCAAAGCCCCAGTGGGTGCTCGGCAGGTCGGCGAAGGTGCCGGTGGAGCCGGGCACGGCCTGCGGGATGCAGCAGCCGGGGTCGCCCGCGTTGTCGAGGAAGCCGAGGTGCGAGGCGACGACGCGCTCGCTGCCGCCCGAGGGGCGGTTGACGACGCCGAGGCCGTCGACCCAGAGCGTGGTGGAGCCGCCGCCGTCGAGGTTGAGGGCGCGCCAGGCGCCGAGGTCGAGCATGAGCGAGGCGAGCTGGGCGCGGGTCATGCCCGCGGCGCCGGGGCTGCGACCGTCGACCGCGACCATCAGCACCGTGTGGCCGTCCGCCGAGAGGCCCACCGCAGAGCGAGGGTTCGCGGCGCACATATGCGAGTAGCACGCCTCGCTCACGATCCTGCCGTCGTCGATGAGCAGCGGGTCGCCCGGCACCATCTCGCGCCACCAGCTCTCACCGAGGGGCGGCAGGGCGTCACTCGGGTCGAAGATCTTGGTGCGACCGTGCGAAGCGAGGGCGATGGCCGTGTAGTGCGGCGTGTCGTAGGCGTTCGGCCAGGTCTGCCCGTCGCCGATGGACCAGCCGATGGCGCCGTAGTCGGTGTACGAGAAAAAAGCGCCGTTCATCGCCACGACAGCGCCCACGCTGCGCGCCCAGGTGGACGTGCGCTGCTGGCGCTCGGCCGAGGTGGTCGCGCGGGCCGCGATGCCGTTCTCGCACACGTCCACATAGGCGGCGACGATGTGCTGGTCGGCGGTGGTGCGCTCCAGCAGCGACACGCCGCGGTGAGGCGTGGACCAAGCGTCGCCGGCGAGGGCGACGATGCTGAGCAGGGGCAGGAGCGAGAGCATGGGGATCCCCGGGGGCGGCGGCTGCGGTCAGTCTACCTTGGCGATCCCCTCGCTGTGCTCACTCCTGACTGGGCGGCACTTTGTGCGGGTGCGAGCGCGCGATCATGCGAAACATCATCAGGTTGATGTTGATGAAGCGCCAGAGCTGCCACGGCGTGAACCACCGCCAGAAGACGGTGGCGGTGGTGGGGATGGGGCCGACCAGCTCGGCTGACGGGGTGCGCGGTTCGGTGCTGCTCATGGGGGCCTCCAGGCTATTCGGGGATGAACGACCAGCCCGGGAGGGCCTTGGCCTTGTAGAGGAACATGTGGTGCAGGAGGATCTTGATCCAGTGGCCGGCGGTGCCGATCTCCCCGATGGTGAGCGCCTGATCGCGGCCGCCCATGGGGAAGCGGTCGTAGTCGGGCACGACCGGGTACATGGTCATGGCCACGGCGCTGCCCTGGAAGATGTTCGCGCCGGCGGAGGCCACGCAGGCGGCGCCCATGGCCGCCATGGACGAGGTGCGCGTGGGCGTGGTGGAGCGCCCGAGCACCATGTCGACGACGCTCTCCGCGACGGCGCGCGCCATGGCCGCTGAGGGCATTCCGGTGCGCGGGGGCGCGGGGGCGATGACGTTGCCAAAGGGGCTCTTGCGCGGCCGGGAGATGGCGTGCGGCGGCGCGAAGGCGATGCCCACCGCGAACAGGTTGCGCCACTGCGGGTTTTGGTAGGTCCGCGGCCAATCAGCGGCCGACCACTCCTCGTAGGGCTTGGCGGTGTAGTCGGCGTCGACCTTCATGAAGCCGTTGGCGGCGAACAGCACGGCGGTGATGTCCTCGCCGTCCCGGCCGAAGGCCTGCAAGCCGACGCCGGTGAAGGGCGGCAGCAGCATGGCGAAGTCGAAGGTCTTCTCGCCTTCTTCGCCGGTGATGGTCTCGTACTCGAAGCGGCCCTGGCTGATGCCGCGAACGTGCGTGCCCATGAGGCTCTGAATGCCGCGCTCGCCGTAGAGCGACGCGGCGAAGACCCGGCTCGGCGTGCGGTAGCCGCCGCGCTTGACGATGAGCCCGTCGACGCCGAAGTCGCCGAGGTCCGCTTCGTTGGTGACGTAGAGCACGTCGGCCTTGTCGCGCACCCCTGCCGCGCGCAGCTCGTGCTCGACGTTGAAGGTGTACTCGAAGGCCGCGCCCTCGCAGGTGCAGGTGCCGTGGCCCATTCCGATCGCGATCTGTTGGCGCTCGCCGCGCTTCATGCGCTCGATGGACTCCTTGAGCGCGGCGGCGGCGTGGGAGGCGTGCTTCTCTGTGCAGACGCTCTGGGTGTAGCCGCCGTCCGGGCCGAGGCCCTCGGTGCGGTCGAAGCGCAGGCGCGGGCCGGTGGCGTTGATGAGGTAGTCGTAGGCGATCTCTTCGACCTGACCCTCGGTGCCCGGCAGCGTGGACGCGACGCGCAAGAAGGGCCCGCGCCCGTCGGCGGCGCCGTCCGGGTGAATCGACACGCCCGCCGCCTGCACGAAGCGCACGCCGAGCTTGTCGTAGACGGGCTTGAGCGCGATGACCACCTTCTCAGGTGCCATACGCCCCACGCCGACCCAGATGTTCGACGGGATCCAGTTGTAGTCGGGCTTGGGAGAGACGACGACCACGCTGTGCGAGCTGGGGAGCAGCGTTCGCAAGTACATCGCCGCTGTATGTCCTGAGATGCCCGCTCCGAGCACCACGACCTGTGCCATGAAACCTCCGTTCGCAACACGATACGCAGCAAGCGCGGCCTGTGGCTACAACATGAACGCAAAATGAACGACGGCGCGAACTTAGGGTGTTTCCTCCTCACTCGCGCACACCACCTCGCGCACCGGCCCCGCGAGCTCGGGATCCAAGCCGAGGTGCGCGAGCAGGTCCGGCCGCACCTGCCGAAAGCGCAGGCAGACCTCCGCGCTTGAGCCATCGACGCTCAGGCGCAGCTCCCGCGCGCCGCCGACGGGGACCGCGCCGCGCACCTGGGCGTCGGCGAGCACCGGGTCCGCGACCTCGACGCCCTCGCGGGTGAGGCGGGTGGAGAGCCAGACCCGCTCGCCCAGCCAGCCGTCGCCGTCGCGGGCCTCGACCCACAGCTCGCGCAAGAAGGAGGCGCCGTCGGGGAGCTCGTGGCCGAGGCCGCGGTTGCGCACGGTGACGACGAGCTCATCGCCGTCCCGCGCGACGCTGAGCGCGGCGGCGCGGCCCAAGAGCGCGACCGCCTCGTCAAGATCGCGGTTTAAGCCGATGAAGCGATGGTCGGCTCGCGGTCGGGCGTCCAGGCCGGGCAGGTTCGCGATGGGGGCGAGGTCGGCGGGCAGCGCTCGGCGATCGACGCCCGGCACGGGGCTCATATGGCAGTCGACGCAGGAGCCCGCGTCGCGCAGGGGCTCGGCGTCGCGCCAGTGGGCGAAGGGCGTCTCGTGAAAGCCGGCGGTGACGTTCACGTCGTGGCAGGTACCGCACAGGGCGCTGTCGTTCGCGAAGCCGCCCGCGAGCACGTCGTGGGGGCTGCGGGCGTCGGCCTCGCCGGTGGGGCCGCGCACGGGGCCGGTCAGGTCGAAGAGCAGCAGGCCGTCGCCGGTGCCGGTGTTGCCGACGGCGGCGTGGCAGGTCGCGCATGAGAGCCCGTGGTCCTCGCCGACGCTGGGCAGGTGGCAGCGGTCGCACAGGGCCGTGCCGGGCACCCCGAGCTGGGCGTTCACCTCGTCGCGAAGGGCCTGAAAGAGCGCGGTGCTGACCGTGTCCGCGAGGGCGCCCGCCTCGAGCTCGGCGGCCTGGTCCGGGTGGCAGTCGGCGCACGCGTCCTCATGCGCGCCGACGCTGCGCGGGCCGCCGTCCAGGCAGCCGGAGAGGAGCAGCACCGCGCTGAGCCGCCTCACAAGCGCACGTTGACCGCGGCGGTGAGCTGCGTCGCGGGCTGGAGCTTGAGCTGGGTCGAGGGCGTCGCGGTCCAGCCGTCCACAGCGACCGGGTGGCCCCAGTAGGCGTAGGTGGCGCCGTTCAGCTCCGCTGAGAGCCAGCTCGTGAGCTGCCGCTCGGCGATGAAGCCCGCGTGCGTGCCGAAGCGAACGTCGGAGGTCGACGGCCCGGTGTGCTGCAGGTCCGTCTGAAAGCGAAAGTCGACGCAGGCGCCGACGGCGGGCGCGAGCAGCCAGCGCTCACCGCCCACCAGCGGCATATAGGTGTGAAAGCCGATGACGTGGTCGTGCAGCAGGCGCGGGCTGCGCGACACGGCGAAGCTGTTCCAGAAGGCCTCGACGCCGAGGTGTTGGGAGGGCCGGTAGCGCACGTGCCCGCCGCCGCCGGGCGCCGTGTAGCCCGCTTGCCAGGCCGCCGCGCGCACCCCGATGGACCAGGGGTGATCGGCGTTGTAGGCGGTAGGTGCGGCGTTGGCCGCGCTCGCGAGCAGGAGGAGGATGAGGGCGTGCATGGGGCGCTCCGATGGCCCCGACGGTGGGGCACATCGAGGCGGTGGAGCGCGCGCGGCGAATCCAGATGACGCGGCCCTGACACGAGGGGGGGGGAGCGGCGGGTTCGGCCGCCCCGGCGGCTGCTCGCAGAACGGGCTGATGGCGTCGGCGTGCTCTCGGGCAGTCGGCGGAACCGGCACCGGTCATCCGAGCCCCCTGCGTGTCAACATGGGTGAGACACTGGACCCCGTCCGAAACATCTGAGCAGGGCGAGTGTGAAGGCCAAGGTCGACACGCGCAACGAGCTGGTGGCCAACAGCAAGAAGGCAGACCCCGAGGTCTCCCTCCGCCAAGCCGACAAGTGGCTGAAGACCTACAAGCTCCAGCGCTACGTCTCCGCGGTCCTCCACGAGCGGTCCGTCCACCTCGTCATCGACGAGGCCGCTCGCACGGAGCTCGAGCAACTCGATGGGTGCTATGTCGTCGTGACGGACGTGCCCGTCGAGGATGCGCCCCCCCAGACCATCTGGGACCGCTACGGTGACCTCCAGCACGTCGAACGCGACTTCCGCACCATGAAGACCACCTTTCTTGAGCTTCGCCCGATCTTCCTCCGCAAGGCCAACCGGACCCGCGCACACGCCTTCGTCACCATGCTTGCCCTGAAGATCGCCCGAGAACTGGAGCGCCGCGTCGCGCCCCTGGGGCTGACCTGCGAGGATGTCCTGGAGCGCCTGGAAGGAGTGCGCCCCAATGCGTCCGCCTCGTGCCCGCACGCTCGCACGGGGCCGCGTTGCCTCAACCCGAACCTTTCCGCGACTGGGTCAACCCGAGCTGCGCGCGACGCCAGTGGGCTTGGCCATCGTGCGGTCCGAGCTCACGGCGCCGGCGGTGAGGGCGAGCGCAGCGGCGAACCCCAGGGGAGCTCCCCGTGCTTGCGTGCGGGCGCGCGAACGACCCGCGTTGCCGCGCGCGCGGGCCAAGACTACGAAGAGGGCGTAGGAGCGAGACATGGAGCCCGACATCCCCGACGGGGCGCTCATCGACCGCAGCTTGGGGCTGAACGTCGCCTCGGCGCGCATCGTGCTGCCCGCGCTGCTGCTCGTGGTGCCGACGCTCTACGCGACGTTCGTGCCGGTCGGTGAGGCTGCGTACTTCTTCGCCTCCAGCTCAGGTGCGAGCTCAGGTGCCCTCGCGGGCGTGCTTGTGCTTGTGGCTGCGGTGGTCGTCTTCTTGGCGCTCGCCTTCGCGCTCGCGCTCACCACGACCTTTCGCGAGCCCTGGCGCAAGCTCGTGCCGATTAGCTTTGAGCTGCTCTACCTGGTCCTCCTGCCGATCTGGGGCTTCGCCATCAACTACTCGCTCGACGAGTGCGTCGACGCGTGCCAGGACACCGTGCGCGCCGTCACCGGCCACGGCGGCTTTATTGTTGGCGCGAGCTACCTCATCGGCCTGCTCGCTTATGGCGTCGGGCGCGTGGTGCGGCGCCCAGCCCCCGTCGCGCTGGAGCTGCCGATCCTCGCGGGCCTCGGCGTCGGCTTGCTGGTGACGGCGGCGCTGATCGTTCAGTTCAACGTGCAGGCGCTCATGGGCGTGCTCTTCGCCGCGGTGGGGCTGCCGCTCATCGCGCCGCTGGTGGCCTTCTGCGCCTTCGCCCTGCTCGCGGCGCGGCGGCTTCACGCGCTCGGGCGGCCCGAGGTGGGGGCGGGCGCTGCGGCGCTGACGGCGATCACCGCCGGGTTTGGCGCGGTCGTCGCCTCGGCCATGAGCGGCTTCGTCGGCCTGTACGGCGGCGCGCTCGGCCAGACCTGCGGGTGGGGCTTCTCGGTCATCACGCCGCCGCCGGCGGACTGCCACTACCTGTGCACGGTCGCCGCGCAGGGGCACCCGTGGCTGGTGCGGCCGCTGCGCCTCGGCCGCCGGCGCGGCTACGACATCGTCGTCAACCGCCAGCTCGCGGTGGCCAACGCCTTCGAGGACCTGCTGCACGAGCGCTGGCCGCGCTTCGGGGCTTTGGCCCGCCGCGTGTACGACGCGCTCGCCTGGGACGCGAGCCGCCGCATCCGCTCCGTGTGGGTCGCCGACGCCCTCTTCATCGCCATGCTCCCCGCTCAGGCGCTGTTTACCACGGTGTTGTGGGCCTTCGACCGCTCCGACCCCGAGGAGCGCATTGGGCGGATGTACCGATAGTGGGGCGCTCGTGGAGCCCCGACCCCGGACGCGCTAGGTCCGGCCCATGACCTACACCCCCGAGAACCCGCTCATCGTGCAGGGCGACCACAGCCTGCTCCTGGAGACGATGTCGCCGCGCTTCGCCGAGGCCCGCGACGCGCTGCTCGCCTTCGCCGAGCTCATCAAGAGCCCGGAGTATGTGCACACCTGGCGGATCACGCCGTTGAGCCTTTGGAACGCCGCCGCTGCTGGCCACAGCGCGGACGAGGTCTGCGACACCCTCGCGCGCTTCGCGAAGTACCCCGTCCCCGAGAACGTGCCCCAGCGCGTGCGCCTGCTCATGGCGCGCTACGGCACGGTGCGCTTGGTGCGCGACGGCGAGCGCCTGGCGCTGGAGGTGGACGACGCCTCTGTCTTAACCGAGCTTCGCACGCTGAAGATCGCGGACGACCTGCTCGGCCCCGCGAGCTCGGCGCGGGCGGCGGCGGTGCTGCCCAGGAACCGCGGCGAGCTCAAGCGCGCGCTGCTGTCGGCGGGCTTCCCGGTCGCGGACCTCGCGGGCTACGAGGACGGCGCGCCGCTGACGATGGCGATGCAGCTGGACACGCAGCTGCGCGACTACCAGCGCGACGCGGTCGACGCCTTCCTCACGGGCCCGAGCGGCGGCAGCGGCGTGGTGGTGCTGCCCTGCGGCGCCGGCAAGACGGTGGTCGGCATCGCCTCGATGGTGCAGCTCGGCATGCGCACGCTCATCCTCTGCGCCGGACACACGGCCTTGCAGCAGTGGAAGCGCGAGATCTTGGCGCGAACCACCCTCACCGAGGACGACGTCGGCGAGTTCACCGCCCAGGTGAAGGAGCTCCGGCCGGTCACGCTCACCACCTACCAAATCCTGACCTGGCGCCCGGAGAAGAGCGCGATCCCGCCGCACTTTCGCCTCTTTCACGAGGCGGGCTGGGGCCTGGTCATCTACGACGAGGTCCACCTGCTGCCCGCGCCCATCTTTCGCGAGACGGCGTGGCTCCAAGCGCGGCGCCGCCTCGGCCTCACGGCCACCCTGGTGCGCGAGGACGGCAACGAGGGCGACGTCTTCGCGCTGGTCGGACCCAAGCGCTTCGACCTGCCGTGGAAGGTACTGGAAGCGCAGGGCTGGATCGCCACCGCCACCTGCGTCGAGGTGCGCGTGCCGCTGCTGGAGCCCGACCGCCTGCGCTACGCCAAAGCGATCGCCCGCACGCGCGCGAACATCGCCACGCGCAACGCCCGCAAAGGCGCAGTGCTAGAGCGGCTCCTTGCGAAGCACCCCGACGTTCCTGTGCTCGTGATCGGCACCGATCTGGAGCACCTCGGCTGGCTGACCCGCCGCTTCGGCCTGCCGCTCATCTCGGGCGAGACCCCCGCCGCCGCGCGCGACGTGGCCTACGCCGCCTTTCGCAGCGGGGAGATCCGCGTGCTCGCGCTCTCGAAGATCGGCAACCTCTCGGTCGACCTGCCGGACGCGGCGGTCGCGATTCAGGTGTCGGGCAGCTACGGCAGCCGCCAAGAGGAGGCGCAGCGCCTCGGGCGGGTGCTGCGCCCCAAGCCCGGCGAGAACACGGCCCACTTCTACTCGCTCGTGAGCGCCGACACGGTGGAGCAGGACTACGCTGAGCGGCGCCAGCTCTTCCTCACGGAGCAGGGTTACCCCTACCGCATCGTGGTGGAGACCTGATGCGCAGCGTGACGGTGTTGGAGGTGGTGGACGCCTCGGTGTGGGAGGAGCTCGCCGCGCGGGCCCCGATCGACGACCACCTCGGCCCCGCCATCAGCCCGCTGCGTCGCGAGGTGCTCCCAAGCTTTGAGGCCGAGCTTCAGCCGCTCCTTGGGCTGCTCGTGCGCTATCCCCGCCGCGCCCCCGAGGAGATTCAGGCCGCCACCGCCGCCTGCGCCGCCCTCATCGCGACCCTTCCCGCCGAGGCCCTCGCGGTGCTGCACGCCGCCCAGCGCCACGCCCTCGACGACGTGGTCCACGAGGGCCACGCCTGGGACCCGGTCGCCGACGCCGACGCGGTGCGCTCGCTCCTCGGTCGCGCGCTCCTGGAGCGGCTCGAAGACGGGCGCTTTCGCTTGCACGCGGACCTGCCGCCGCCGCCCGCGCGGGCGTGGGACTTCGACGAGGCGGTCATGGACGAGACCGACGACCTCTCGGCGCCCGGCCCCGGTCCGGTGGGCCTGCTCACCGACGTCGCGGCCCTCGCCGCCGCGGTGGAGCACGTCCGCCCGCAGCGCACCTACAAGGGCACGCTCGTCAAGACGGACCAGCGCAAGCTCGGGCAGCGGCTCGGCGGGGTGGACCTCGACGAAGACCGCTGGGCGAGGGCGTTTCGGGCGCTCGAGGCGCTTCGGGTCGTGAGCGTCGACCCCCTCGCGCGGGTGCTGGAGCTCGACCTCGGCCTGGAGCGCACCCTCGCGGGCGAGGTCGCCGACGCGGTGGACGCGCTGCTGCGTCGCCTAGTGGAGCCGGAGCTGCACGGCGCCCTGGAGGCGGTGCGCGAGGGCCTGCGCCAAGCGGCGGGCGGCGCCCTCGACGAGCTCGTCTTCTTTGAGCTGCTCCGCGATCAATCGCGCGAGCTGGTCTTCCCCGCCTGGCGTCGCGACGGCGAGCGCTTGTACCCGCTCATCGCCAGCGAGGCGCCCCGCCTCCAGGACGACGCCGCCTGGGAGAAGATCGAGGTGCCGACGCTGCTGCGCTTGCTGCGGCGCCTGGAGCGCATGGGCGTGGTGCGTCGCGCTCCGGGGGTCATCGCCGCCACGGTGGACGGCCGCGTCTGGGCGCGCGCGACTCAGCCCGCGCAGCCGCCGGTGTGGGTGACCTCGGACCTCGAGGTGATGGTGCCGCCGAACGCGCTCACGCCCTGGGAGCGCTTTCACATCGAGCGCCTCGGGCGGTGCCTCTCGCGCGACGTGGTGGACCGGCTGCGCCTGGAGCGCCCGAGCTTAGAGACCTGGCTCGCCACCCACGAGGTGGACGAGGCGCTGGAGCTGCTCCGGCGCCGCTGTCCGGGCGTGCCCGCCTCGGTGGTGGACACGCTGAGCGGCTGGGCGCGCAGCGCGACGCGCGCGGTGCTGTGGCGCGGCGTGCTGTTGGCGTAGCGAACTACTTCTCGGCGCCGAGCTCGTCCAGGATCCGGTCCATGCGCTGGAAGAGCGCCTGGTAGGGCGCTGGCGTGGAGAGGTCGACGCCCGCGCGCTTGAGCAGCTCCGCCGCGTCGTCGCTCGCGCCGGCCTTGAGCAGGTCGAGGTAGCGCTCGCGCTCGGGCTTGCCGCCTTGGAGCACCTGGTCGGCGAGCAGCGAGCTCGCGGCGATGCTGGTGGCGTACTGCCAGACGTAGAAGTCGTAGTAGAAGTGCGGGATGTAGGCCCACTCGTAGGCGTCGCTCTCGTTGAGGCTGATGGCGTCGCCGTAGGTCTCTTGCAGGAGCGTGCGGTACATGCGCGTCATCTCGGCGCCGGTGAGGGGCTCACCCGCCTCGACCTTCGCGTGAATCTGGCGCTCGAACTCGGCGAACTGCACCTGACGGAAGTACGTGAGGCGCAGGTTCTCGAGCTGCTGCACGAGCAAGAAGCGGCGGGCTTCGGGGGTCTTGGCCTGGCGGAGCAGCTCGTCTGCGAGCAGCGCCTCGTTGAAGGTGCTCGCGATCTCGGCGATGAAGGTGCTGTAGTCGGCGGTGGGGTAGGGCTGCGCCTTCGAGGAGAGCACGCTGTGCATGGCGTGGCCCATCTCGTGGCAGAGGGTGGTGGCGCCCTCCCAGTCGTCGTTGTGGTTGAGCAGCACGTAGGGGTGCACGTCGTAAGCGGCGCCGTCCATGTACGCGCCGCTGACCTTGTTCGGGCCGGGGGCGACGTCGATCCAGCCGGCGCTCATCGCGGCGGCGAGCTGCTGTTGGTAGTCCTTGCCGAGGGGCTTGGTGGCCGCGACGCAGGCGTCCGCCGAGCGCTGGAAGGGGTAGGCCTCGTCCGAGGCGACGAGCGGCACGTACAGATCGCTGTAGCTGAGCTGCTCAATGCCGAGCTCCTTGGCGCGGAAGCGGAGGTAGCGCTGCAGCGTGGGGCGCCCGGCGTGGGTCTGCTCGACGAGGGTGTCGTAGGTCGACACCGGCAAGAACTCGCCGTCGAGGGCCGCTTGCACCGAGCTGTCGTAGCCGCGAGCCTGCGCGCGGAACCAGTGCGCCTGCACCTCGGTGGAGAGGAGCGTGCCGATGGTGGCCTCGTACTTGCCATAGGTGCCGAAGAAGGTGTCGAAGACCTGCCGGCGAACCGCGGCGTCTTGGTGGGTGCGCAGGCGCGTGAAGGTGGCCGGGCGCAGAGCCTCTTCTTGGCCATCGACCGTGATGTTCGGCCAGGGGAGCTCGCTTGTGGTGAACACGGTGTACGCGGCGCTGGGGCCGCGGGCCATGTCGCCGGTGAGCGCGAGCAGGTGCTCCTGCGCCGGGGGCAGGACGTGGGCGCCGTGGCGGAGCGTGGCGCGCAGCGGGTAGGCGTAGGACTTGAGGCGGGGCTCGGCGCTGAGCCAGCTCTCTACCTTGGCTTCGCCCAGGGACTGCAGCTCTGGCTCAAACCAGGAGGACGCTTGATCCAAGCGGCTGGAGAGCAGCTCCACCGAGCCCGCGCGCTGCTGCCAGCTGTCGTCGTCCATAGCGACTGAGCGGTGGTTTCCGGCGTAGGTGTAGAGGCGGTTGAGCTCTTGGCGCGCGCCGTACAGCGTGTCCAAGCAGGTGGCGAGCTGCGCGGCGCCCTTGTCGAGGGTGCCCTCGCAGGCCTGGAGGGTGTCCAGGCGGGCCGGTAGCGCGTCGCGGGCGGCGTCGAAGGCCTCGACCGTGGGGTAGATGTGGGAGAGATCCCAGGTCTGCGGCGGGGTATCGGCGGCGTTGCTCACGATGCTCCAGAGGGCGATGGCGGTGATCATAGGGCGAAGTCCTCGGTTTGGCGGGAGGCTTATCGCCCTGCGCGTCAGTCGCGAGCGATTCGCACGCGCAAGGTGCCCGGCTTGCCGGGTGTCCCCGGTGTGCCTGGGGGGCCGGACCGGCCCGGGGGACCGCTTCGCCCGCGGGCGCCCTCGTTCAGCATGTAGCGCTCGTCGCGCTGGGAGCAGCTCGCGGGGGCGCCGCCGGGCCCACCTTGGCCGCCTTGGCCGCCGGGACCGCCCGGGCCTGCGTCGCCAGGCTCGCCGCCCTCGGTGGTGACGATCGTGCGAATGCGCTGTTCAAACGCCGAACAGCTGTCGCAGTGCAGCAGCACGGTGACGTCGCCGCCGCGCCCGCCGGGTTCGCCCACACCGCCGGGCCCGCCGGTGGTGCCCGAGGTGCCGGGGCCGCCGTCGCCCCCTTGGCGTGAGGGGCAGGCCGCCGCGAGGCCCGGATGACCGGCCTCACCGGGCTCCCCCTGCTGACCGCGAGCGCCCGTCTTGCCCTTGCCGCCCTTGGTCGTCACGCGAAAGAGGGGGTCATAGGGTGGGATGAGCGCCACCACCACCTCGTCCGGCTTCCACGAGGAGCGCACCTCGAAGAGCGCGCGCTCGCCCGACAGCTCCCAGGCTTGAACCTTGAGATCGGGCGCTTTCACGTCCGAGGTCATGGGCTGGTAGACGAGCGGCTTGACCGTGTCGTAGTAGAGCTCTAGATCGAGGTCGACCACCACGTCCGCGACGACGAGCTGCGCGCGCAGCCGGTCGCCGTCGCGCGCGAGCTGCATGAGCTCTTCGATGCTTAGATCGCGATCAAAGCGCACCTGCCCCGAGGGCAGCAGCCACGCGAAGGGGTGAACCAGCGAGACGCGCTCGACGGGCAAGCAGGGGGTGGGATCGAGGGGGTTCGCGTCCGCGCACAAGGTGATCGGCGCCTCGAGCCCCTGCACGTCCACTTGGAGCGCGCCGCGGAGGTCGAGGCCGGGGTCGGGCGGCAGCGAGTGGTCGCGCCGAGCGGCGAGCATGCGCCGGGTGTTCTTGGCGAGGTCCTGCTGCACGCGAACGAGCACGGCGTCGTCCTCGCGCGGCGCCCAGCGCGCTGCGACCACGGCGAGGTCCTCGGGGATGGGCAGCTGCCCTTGCTTTGCGAGGGTGGAGCGCACGAGGGCCTCGTTCTCGCGCACCCAAGCGAAGGGCGAGCGCGCGATGCCGAGGGTCAAGCGACGCTCAGCGGCGGCGGCGCGCAGCGTGAGGTCGGGTAGGCGTCGGGCCCAAGCGTCTAGGAGGCTCAGGTCGTCCGTGCTCGCGATGCGCGCGGCGTCGACGGGCTCGCCCTCGTAGAAGCCGACCTCGACCTCCAAGCTGGCGCGCAGCGACGCGAGCTTTTCGTGCGTGGCCTCGGACGTCGTCCGCGTCTGTGCGCCAGCGAGCTTCTGAATGAGGCGCTCGACCTTGGGGCGCGGCAGCGGGGTGTCGGCGTTGCGCAGCTGCAGGACCTGCGTGAGCGCGTCGATGGCGTCGATCGCGGCGTCGGGCGCTTTGGCGCTCACGACGCGGGCGAGCTGGTCCACGAGGCCGGCGGCGAGCACGGGCCGCACCGCGGGGGCCGTCGCCCACAAGCGCACGGCGCAGTCGGCGTAGACCTGCGGTTGGACGACGCCCTCGTCGAAGGCGTGCTGCAGCGAGCGCACGACGCGCTCATCGGCCCACGCGACGGAGGGGCCGTCGGCGCGGTTGAGGGAGCAGACCTCGGCGTCGGGGCTGCGCTGCGCGAGGTAGCGCACGAGCGCCTTGTGGGGGTGTTGACTGCTCGCGAGCTGGGCGGCTGAGTAGGGCGCCTTGAAGCCGACGCCGCAGCCGAGCGCTGCGAGGGCGACGGCGCTGAGAGCAAGGAAACGCCCCGCTACTTGAGCTCGCTGTTGTACCCGGCGATCCATCGGTCGGCCTCCTCGGGGGTGTAGAAGGCGCCCGGCGCTGAGAGCGCGTCCACCCGCATCATCACGCCGATCTGGTTGCCGAGGGCTTGAAACGGAGCGCTAAAGGTGAGGACTGACGCGCCAATGAGGACGGGCGTGCCCCAGGAGGTGTCGTCCTGGCGGGTACCGGCGACGATGACCGTGGCGAGGCCGCCGACGAAGCTCGCGAGCGCGACGCGGTTGTTGCGGCGGTGGCGCTTGTGCACGGCGTCCAAGCGGCGGCTGAACTCGGCGTTCATCTCCGTGTCGCCGATGCGTCGGGCGAAGGTGGGCATCTCCACCACGCGGCGATCGATGTCGTACACCTTCCACTGGCGCACGGTGTAGGCGTCGCGGCTGTAGTCCGCGCTCGTGTCGCGAAACAGCGCCATGGGGTGGTTGCTCGGGCCCGCCATGAGGCGGTCGCCGTAGCGCAGCACCGCGGCCAGCTCGCGCAGCTCGGCCTTGGACATCGCCTGCAGCTCGTCGTCGGAGAGGTGCACGTCGAGGGCCGCGAGGATCTCGTCCGCGAGCTGGTCGACGAGGGTGAAGAAGGCCTCGCCGTCGTTGCCCACCTTGCCGACGACGTCGCGCGAGGCCACCACCTCGCCGCTCTGGGTGTCCACGACCCGCAGCGAGACGGAGAGCGTCGGCAGCTGCACCGTGAAGAGCTGCCCGGTCACGACGTAGCGCGCGCCGACCAAGCGGCCGGTCTGCGCGGCGGTGGCGGGGTCGGCGAGGGCGGAGCGCGACAGCTTATGCTCGGTGAGCACGGCCTCCAGCGCGATGCGCTCCACGACATCGACCGCGCTCGTCTGCTGAAAGCGGGAGATGAGCAGGCCCGCGACACCCGGACCTGCGCCATTAAACGCCGGATCGCCCGTGTTGTTCTCCAGGTCGAGGATGGCGACCGTCGGGGCCGCTGCGGCGGGAGCGGCCCAGAGCATGGGGGCGACGAGGGTGAACGCGAGCAAGCGGCCTCCTTGGCTAGAGCGCCGCGAGGGCGAGGGCGAGCGCGGGGAGCAGCGCGTTGGGGTCGAGGGCGACGCCGACGCCGACCGCGCCAAACACCAGCGCCAGGATGGCGTCGGTGTCGTCCTTCTTGTCGAGGTCGGGCGGGATGTCGGTGATCGTGCTCACGAGGACCTCGGGACGGGGGACGGTGGGGCGAAGATAGCGCTTAGCACCTCGCGCGTCGCGGCGTAGAGCGGCGGGATGCCTTCTTCGGCCGCGAGGCGCCCGCTGAGGGTCTCATCGGGCTCCAGCGGGATGTCGGAGATGTAGTAGAGGAAGCGCAGCGACACGTCGTCGCGCAGCACGCCGAGTCGCTGAGACTCAAGGATCTGGCGACAGTAGTACGAGCCCTCCATCTCCAGGCCGACGCAGCGCCAGATGCGCTTGTAGAAGTTGAGGAGCACGTCGTTCTGCAGGATGGTGCCGAGCACGGTGAGCGCGGGGCCGACGCGCACGGTGCGGTGGGGCAGGCGCGCGCGTAGGCGCTCGACGTCGACGTCGACGGCGGGGACGTGCAGCGTGTCGGACTCTTGCTCGATGAAGCGCGTCGCGACGATGAGATCGCCGCGCTTTCCGGCGAGGCCGCCCGCTTTTCCGAGCACGTTGATCGAGCGGATGTGGTGCCCGAACAGCGCGATGAGGTTCGCGATGATGGAGCCCGCCTGCTGCCCAAAGGCGTAGTCGATGTTGATGAGCAGGCCGGGGCGAGCGAGGCTGTCGCGCGTGACGCCGGGGTCGATGCCCGCGCGGTTGAGCTTGCGCAGGTCGAAGAGCTGCACGCCGATGCCCGTGAACGCGGTCTCCGTCAGGCGGTGGGCGCCGTCGTGGTCGTCGGCGACGGCGCGGGCGGCCTCGGCCTCGGGGTGCGCGGCGAAGTAGGGGCGCGAGAGCGCGACGAGCAGATCGCCGGGGTCCGACCAGTGGAGCGCGCACTGGTCCGGGCGGTGCGCGAGGCCCCACGCGAGGATGACGTCGCGCTGCTCTTGCAGCCAGGACGACAAGCAGTTGCCGACCGAGTGCGTGTTGCTGGAGATGACGTGCACCTCAAAGTCGTCGGGCAGCGCGTGCGGGGCGACGCCGAGCAGCAGCTCAGTGGCGCGCGCGACCTGGTGCGTCCAGCGCTCCGAGTGCGCTGAGTTGTAGTTGTCGAGCGACTTGTACACGCGGATCGCGAAGTCCTCGTGGTGGTTCGCGATGTCCACGAGGGTCTGGCCGAGGCGCGGCCACAGGCGGTGGAGCGCCGCGCGCTCGTCGTCGGTGAAGACCTCCTCCAGCGCGACCTCGTTCCCGGCGGACAGGCCCAGCAGCAGGTGGGGCGAGCCCACCCGCATACGCAGCTTGCGCGCCTCGACCGCGTACACGCACAAGCAGGTGATGAGGTCGACGAGGTCGGTGAGGCCGTCGCGCAGCAGCACGAGGTTCTTGCCCGGCATCATCTCGTACACGGCGCGTCGCCGGGCGCGGGACTCGATGGCGGGGTAGCGCCGCTGGGGCTCGCTGTAGGTGTAGGGCAGCTCGTCGGTGACGAACCACGAGAGCGTGCGCGTGAGGTTCTCGGGTAGGCGCGCGGTCGCGTAGGACAGCGCCTCCAGGTCGAGCTCAGTGCCCGACGCGTGGCGGTGCAGCGCCGGCTGCAGCGGCCGGTACAGGTGGAGCAGGCGCGGGATGACGATGTGCCCGCGGCTCGCCCCGTGGCGCAGCTCAGCGAGGAAGCGCTCGAAGTCAGCGAAGATACGCTGCTTATCGCGCAGCATCATGCCGAGGGCTTGGGCGAAGACCTCGGAGGCCTCGACCTCGGCCAGCAGCGCAGCTCCCGGGAAGGTGGCGCAGACGCACGCGGTGCGGGCGATGACCTCGTGGGTGCGCTTGAGCCCAAACAGCGCCGCGCGCTCGCCGAAGTAGTGCCCCGCGTCGATGACGTTGGCGCGCCCGCGGCTGTCCGTCGACGTGACCGAGCCCTCGAGCAGCAAGAAGACGCGGTCGTCGTCCTGGGCGCCGCGGTCCAAGACGTGCTCACCCGCCGCGAAGTGGTGCTCGGTGAGCGCCTCGCTCAAGCGCGCGCGCGCCGCCTCTCCCAAGAACTTGAACGGCAGGATCTCGAAGCTGCGCGCCAACATACTGCGCCTCCACGGGCGCTACGGTAGCAGGCGCGTGGGCGGATTGGGGGGCTAGGTGCGCTCGACGTAGGCCTTGAAGTTGTCGAGGATGGCTTGCCATCCGGCGCGCTGCAGCTCCACGGAGTTCTCGTCCTCGGTCTCAAAGCTCTCGACGACACGGGTCTGGTCGCCGACCGGCTCAAAGCGCGTGGTCACGACGCGGTCGTCGGCGAGCACGAAGTCGAGCGCGGTGGGCGGGTCGACGTGGAGGTAGGTGCCCTCGAGGTCGAAGCCTTCGCTGCCGTCGCGCGCCTCCATGCGGTGCGAGAAGCTGCCGCCGACCCGCAGGTCGATAGTGGAGCGGGGCGTGTGCCAGTCCGGGGAGGCTGCGTTCCAGCCGCAGACGTCCTCGGCGGTGGTCCAGCACGCCCAGACGCGGTCAATGGGGGCGTCGACGAGGGTCTCGATCGTGACGGTCACTGGTGGCATAAGGACTCCGGGGTCGTCTATTGGGTGGCGGTGCGCCGACCCTCTATCCCGGCAGCCAGCCGACGTTGGCGTCCCACGCGAGCGAGTCGAGGCTCAAGGTCCCGTCGTCAGGCGCTGTGAGCGTGACGCCGGTGAGCTCCAGGTGCCCGCTCGCGGGGTAGGCGCCCCAGCCAGCGCCGCTGCCGTCGCCGGTGGTGGTGACGGTCACGTAGGCCGAGCCGGCGGTGGCGCTCCAGATGAGCTCCTTCACCTCATTGCCGGTGAGGGCGTCGTTGCACACGAGGCCGCCGAGCTCCACGCCCTGCCACAGCTGCAGGCTCGCTTCTGCGCTGAGGTCGAAGGTCTGGGAGACGGCGGCGCCCGCGTCATAGGACGCCTTGGTGAGCTCCTGACCGGTCGCGGTGAAGACCAGCGCCGCGGTGCCATCCGCTGAGAGCTTGTAAAACACGACGTCGCTGCAGCCACCGGCTTGGGTGAGCGTCGCGAAGTCGAAGTCGCCGGGGGCGGTCGTGTCCGTGCCCGACGCTGAGTCGGTGCCAGAGTCCGGGTCGGGGTCCGTGGCCTGGTTCGAGGGGTCGCAGGCGGCGAGGGTGAGGAGGGCGAGACAGAGCGCAGCGCGCATAGGGAGCTCCAGTGCGAAGTTAAGGATGTGCGCCCCAGATGCGCTCGCAGTCGGCGAGCACGTCGCTGGGGTGGGCGCCGATGTTGAGGCCGACGTCATACTCCAGCAGCAGGTTGCCCTGCGCGTCGAGGAGCACGGTGCCGCGGCTGGCGTGCTTGGCGTCGGGCGAGGTGGCCGCGCCGTAGTAGAGCGCGAGCGTGCGATCGGTGTCGCTCCACAGCTCGAAGCTAAAGCCCTTCTTCTGCGCCCACGCGAGGTTGTCGGCGGGGGCGTCGAAGCTCACCCCCACGGTGCGCACGCCGATGGCGTCGAACTTGTCCTGGAGGTCGCGGTACCCGCAACCCTCGATCGTTCAACCAGGGGTCGAGGCCGCCGGGTAGAACCACAAGGCGGTGGGCTGGCCTTCGAGGTCGGCCGCGGTGCGGGCCTGACCCGTGTGGGCGGTGGCCACGAAGGTGGTCGCCGGCTTGGCCTGCGCGGGAAGCGTGCCCGTGAGCGCGCTCCAGCGCACGTGCTGCGGGGCGTAGTCGGGCGGCTCCTGCGCGGGGCCGGCTCGACCACCGCACGCGAACAGCACCGCGAGCATCCAAGGGCTGACTCTCATGGGCACACCTCCGCGAGGGAGCGTAAAGCAGCGCAAGCGGGCCGTCGACCGCACAGCCGCGTCAGCAGCCGCCCGGGGAGGTGCAGCTGCCGATGAGGGCCTTGGTGCCGTTCGCTCCGGGTGCGCCGGGCACGCCGACCGTGCCGCCAGGCCCGCCGCTGCCCGCCGCGCCGCCGCTGCCGCTGTTGCCGCCCACGTTCACGATGGCCGAGCCGAGCGAGTAGAGCGCGTACGCGTTCCCGCCCGCGCCGCCGCCGCCCGCGCCGCTGTGGCCGCCTCGCGCGCCCGCTCCGCCGTCGCCGCCCTTGCCGCCCGCCTCGAAGGCGCTGCCGCCTGCGCCCACGCCGCCGCCGGGCTGGCCCGCGCCGCCGCTGCCGCCTGCGCCGCCGTTGCCCGCCGTGCCGTAGGTGAAGGTGGTGTCCTTCACGCGCACCGTGCTGTTGATGGCGAAGACGCCGAAGGAGCTGCCGCCGGAGCGCCCGCCCGAGCCCGCCACCGAGGCCCGGCACCCTCCTGCGCCGCCGCCGCCGCCGCCGCCGCCGAGGTCGTCGAAGCCTTGGTCGCCACCACCACCACCGCCGCCGCCGCCGCCGCCGGTTCCGTGCGCGCCGAGGGCGCCGCTGCCCCCCGTGTAGCCGTACCAGAGGTCGCCGGTGAAGGCGCCTGCCGCGGAGGCGCCGCCGCCGCCGCTGCCGTCGGAGGTCGTGCCGTCGTGGCCTGGACCGCCCGAGGCGCCGACGTTGCCGCCCGCGCCGCCGCCGCCGAGGTAGCCGTAGCCGCCCGTGAGGTAGGTGCTCGCGCTGACGCCGTTGATCCCGCTGCCGGCGTTGCAGTTACCGAAGGTGCATCCCCAGTCGCACGAGATGTCCACCGTGCCGCCGCTGCCGCCTGCGCCGCCGTTTGCGCTCGGGCAGGAGCTGTTGACGCCGCCGGCGCCAGCGCCGATGCGGGTGGAGGAGTCGCAGCTCGTGTTCAGCTCCCGCGCGTTCCCGCCGCCGCCGCCCTTCGCCGCCGCGATCGCGCTGGCGCTCACGCCGTTGGACGCCGCGCCGAGGCCCGCGGCGCCGTTGCCTTGCTTCACCGCGACGTCAAGCAGCTCAATGGCCCCGTCCTTGACGTGCACCGCGTAGCTGGACTTGCCCTGCCCGCCGACGGAGCCGAACGCGTCGGGGGCGGTGATGACCAGGTTCTCCAGGGTGAGGTCAGAGCTGTGCGCCCAGACCGCCATGGCCTCGCCGAGGTAGGTGCCGCCGGCGAGGTTCACCTCGTGGCCGCCGTAGCTGCGGTGCGCGCGGACCCAGGCGGCGTCGTAGCCGCCGTACACCTTCAACCCAACGAGGCCGTTCCACACCTGTGGCCCCGCGTAGGTGCCCGCCGCGACGTAGAGCTCGGACTTGCCGAGGGCCGGCGCGCGGGTGCCGCCCGCGTAGGCGATGGTGGCGCAGGGCGCGGTCTTGCCGCCGCAGGAGCCGTTGTCGGCGCCGGTCGTAGCGACGAAGACCGCTGAGGCCTCGCTCCCATCAATGCCATCGCAGTTGGTGTCGCGGTAGAGGGCGTCGGGGGCGTCGGCGTTGCCCGGCTTCACCGCGCTGGTGGTGTCGTTGCAGTCGCCGTCGCAGGAGGAGATGCCGTCGCCGTCGGCGTCAGCGGGGTTGAGCGTGGCGTTGTCGTCGTCGCAGTCGTTGACGGTGCTGCCGCTCAGCCAAGCTAGGCCCGCGAGATCGGGGTCCGTACACGAGCGCGTGATGTCCGCGTTGTTGGTGAAGGTGTCGCCGTCCTTGTCGTGGTACCAGGGCGTATCGGGGTTCTCGTCGAGCTGGCTGTCGCAGTCCTGGTCGCGCCCGTCGCAGATGTCCGCGGCGGTGTTACCCGGGAAGCAGCCAGCGCCACAAACCGCGGGGTCATCGTCGCAGTCGGCGAGGGTGGGGCTCTGCGACCAGCCGGGCACGCCCGCGAGGTTCTGGCAGGTCTTTAGCGGGGCCGCGTTGTTGGTGAAGCCGTCGCTGTCGGCGTCGTGGTACCAGACGACGTCCGGGTCCTCGTCGACCTGGGTGTCGCAGTCCTGGTTGTAGGTGTCGCAGATGTCGGGGGCGGTGTTGCCCGGGAAGCAGTCGGCGCCGCAGGTGGAGGGCTTGTCGTCGCAGTCCGCCTTCGTGGACGCGCTTGGCCGCCACTCGCCGGTGCTGCTCGGGAGGGTGCAGGCCCAACGGACCGTGGTGCCGTCGGTGAAGCCGTCGAGGTCCTCGTCGAAGAACCAGTCGATCTCCGGATCTTCGTCCACTTGGCCGTCGCAGTCGCGGTCGTAGCCGTCGCAGGTGTCGGCGCCGGTGCGGCCGGGGTAGCAGCCAGCGCCGCAGGTGAGCGGGCTGTCGTCGCAGTCGATCTTGGTGGAGGGGTCCGCGACCCAGGCCTTGCCGAGGCCGTCGGGGTCGACGCAGGACCAGTGGGTCGAGGTGCCGTCGGTGAAGCCGTCACCGTCGACGTCGGCGAACCAGTCGAGCTCGGGGTCCTCGTCGACGGCGCCGTCGCAGTTGTTGTCGCGGCCGTCGCAGGTGTCGGGGGTGGTGAGGCCGGGGGAGCAGGCGGCGCCGCACTGGCGCGGGTCGTCGTCGCAGTCGTCGGCGCAGGTGGTGAAGCCGTCGCCGTCAGCGTCCGCGAGGTTGAGCGCGGCGTCGGTGTCGTCGCAGTCGCCGTCGCAGGTGGAGGCGCCGTCGTTATCGGCGTCGAGGCTCTCTAGGTTTGGGTTTGCGTCGTCGCAGTCGCCATCACAAGTGGACGCGCCGTCGTGGTCGGCGTCGGCGAGGTTGAGCGTGGCGTTCGTGTCGTCGCAGTCGCCCGCGCAGGCCGAGGCGCCGTCGCCGTCGGTGTCGGCGGGGCTGATGAGCGGGTTTGCGTCGTCGCAGTCCTTGGGCAGCACGGAGGTGCAGGCCGCGTTGACGGAGCCGGTGCAAGCGAAGAGATCGGGGCAGAAGCAGTCGCCGTCTGCGTCGTAGGCAGGGGTGCCGTCATCGACGAGGTTGTTGCAGTCGTTGTCGAGGCCATCGGGCCGCTCGGCCGCGCCCGCGTAGACGGTGGGCTGCTCGTCATCGCAGTCATCGAGGGCCAGCGCGCCGGGGTAGTGGCTGCACAGCTCGTCGACGTGCTGGTCGCCGTCGTCGTCCTTGTCGTCGATGACGCTGTTGCAGTCGTTGTCGAGGCCGTCGCAGATCTCCGGGTTGCCGGGGAAGCGGTCGGGGTTGCTGTCGTCGCAGTCGCCCTCGTTGACGCTGTAGCCGTCGAGGTCGAGGTCGCGGTCGAAGGGATCCTCGACGACGACCTCGATCGCGTCGGAGAAGCGGTTGAGGTCGTCGTCCACGACCTCGAGCGTGATGACGTAGGTGCCCTGCTCGGGCTGCTCGAGCACGGCGCTGGTGGAGCCCGCGCCGCTGGGGCCGGTGAAGGTGAGGGGGTGCAGCGTGGGGTCGGGGGTGAGCTCCCAGGTCCAGGTGACGGTGAGCGAGCCGGGGGACTGGTTGGGGTCGCTGACCGCGCCGAGCAGGTCGATGGAGTCGCCGAGGTCAAAGGTGTCGAGGTTGCCAGGCGCTACGATCTCGGCCAGCGGCACCTGCGAGGACGGGCCGACCGTGAGCGTGACGGCGTCCATGGCGTCGAGGCCGCTCGCGTCGACCACGAGGACCGAGAGCGTGTGGGTGCCGATGGAGAGGTGGGTGGCGCCGCGGCTGTTGCCGCCGCCGTCTGGCATCGCGGGCGTCCCGTCGAGCACGGCGCCGTCCAAGTCCGAGGTCCAACGCACGGATTGGATGTCGTCGAGGCCGTTGCCGTCGGCCACCGACGCCTGGAGCTCGACGGTGTCGAGCTCCGTGAAGGTGGAGCCGTCGGTGGGCGTGAAGATCGCCACGGCGGGCGCGACATTGCCGCGCTCGATGACAGAGACGTCGCTGCGGCATCCTGTCCACAAGACACTCATCAGGACCCACTCGTTCCGGATCCATGAAACGGGTCGATATCCCGTCACATTCGCCACCTGACCGCGCGATCGGCTAGGCCACTCATCCCCGCTGGGATGGTCCTTTCGGGGTATCGGTCGCGGGCCACGTTCGTAGCGGAATAACGCCCGCGACCGCCCCAACAGGGACGGTCATCATGTCACGCTACTCGCTCAATGTCACCTACCAGAACGAGGACGCTACTCGAATCCCCG